>OGNO01000599.1_pt1 | contig 23344 bp, 16 predicted proteins | sample 1573491 | NCBI WGS metagenome assembly OGNO01 (sample SAMEA2581900, study PRJEB24529) | metagenome | biome: Human gut stool | place: China | collected 2011
GATATGCTTGCCCAGGCGCGGAAAGTGATAGATGCAGTGCTTGCATCGCTGTCCGTACAGTTTGATCTGAAAGGATAACTAGGTTTGATGACAAGGAGGAAGCTCTATGAAAAAACATATAAAACGAATCTCCCTTATGATTGTCTGTATCATCCTTCTCCTTGTCGGAAGTTTCTGTATCTATTATTTTTCCCGCTTCCGCACGCTCTCTTCCATTCAGAAAGTCACTTCTTATGAAGATGGATACAACCTTTATCAGATAGACATCAAATACGATTATGATCTGGATCAGATCATTGACTACGGAATCACAGACAACCAAAGTATGATCGACGCAATTATCAAAGAAGCTCTTCCCCTGCTGCCTGTTAAGATCAAAGCTCCTGATTTCGGATGCACTGCGTTTACAATGACAGATAACCAGAATCAGGTTCATATGGGCCGAAATTATGATTTTAAGCTGGACACTTCTGCCATGCTTGTGTACTGTACGCCCCAAAATGGTTACAAATCTGTAGCCTTCGCGGCACTTGATAATATTTCTGCCAATACACCTGATGAAAGCATGAAGAAAAAACTTGCCACCTTGACCTCTCCTTTCATTTGCCTTGATGGTATGAACGAAAAAGGTGTTTCTATTGCAGTACTTACTCTGGACAGCGAACCAGTTTTCCAGAATACCGGCAAGCCAACAATCGCAACAACACTGGCTATTCGCCTCGTGTTGGACCGTGCTGCCTCCACACAGGAAGCAGTAGATCTGTTAAAAGAATATGATATGTTCGCCTCCTCCGGTAGAGATTATCATTTCTACATTACAGACGCCTCAGGTGATGGACGAGTCATTGAATACGATTGCGACAGTGAAACCCGAGAACTCGTTGACACCAGATCTGAAGCTGTCACTAATTTCTTTGTCCTGTACAAAGACAAAGTTGCTCCGAATCAGAAGAATGGAATCTACGGACACGGAAGAGAACGTTACGATGCTGTTCTTAAGACTTTTGAAGCAGAAACAGAACATACCAATTCTACCGTATGGAATGCTTTAAAGGCATCTTCCCAGGATCCAAATCCTACTGATATCACAAGTAATACACAATGGTCGATCAATTATAATAATACAGGTCTGACTGCCGAGATTGCTCTCCGACGAAACTGGGATGATAAAACGATCTATAATCTAAGTCAAAATAAAATTGAACTTCCGAATTAAAATTCAGAAATAAGTCAAGAGGGGCTGTTGCAAAATAAAAATGCGATAGCGACTTGCGCAAAGAAATAGTGCAAAAACAGAAACCCGGAACCCTTTTTGAGCCGTTTTGGCCCTGAAAAGGTTCCGGGTTTTGTGCATATTTTTTTCAGAGAGCTATTTTGCAACAGTTTCCTTGTTCTGCCCTTAACCCGTATCAAAAGCAATACGGATTATTTCTGCATTTTGACAACCTGCCTATAAATCCCCCATGAACGTTGTGGAATCTTCCAAAGCATCCATGGATGGTTTCTTGTGTCGCATCAAACGTTCAGCTTATTACAACGAAATTCCATATAGCTGCATTGCATCTTGCGGAGGTTCTTGCTATACTTTGTATCGAACGTCACTTTATCCGATAAAAATGTTGCGCAATTTGCGCAACCAAAGGAGGCCGCTATCATGCAGCAGCTCAGATTACTTCATGGCGGAGACTACAACCCGGAACAGTGGCTGGACCGGCCCGATATTCTGGCGCAGGACATCGAACTGATGAAAAAGGCACACGTTAATACTGTGACGCTGGGTGTGTTCTCATGGTCCACGTTGGAACCGCAGGAGGGGGTATTTGAGCTGGATTGGCTGGCAGACATCATCCATAACCTGTATGCCAATGGAATCTATACGATCCTTGCAACGCCCAGTGCGGCCCGCCCTGCTTGGATGGCACACAAATACCCCGAGGTGCGCCGAGTCCGGGCAGACCGGGTCCGGGAGCTGTACAACCGGCGGCAGAATTACTGCTATACATCGCCGGTCTACCGGGAAAAAGTCCGCATCATCGACCAGAAGCTGGCACAGCGGTTCGGCAATGACCCGGCTGTCCTGCTCTGGCATATCTCCAACGAGATGAGCGGCGACTGCCATTGCGAGCTGTGTCAGGCTGCGTTCCGCCGCTGGCTCAAGGCACGGTACAACTCTTTGGAAGCCTTGAACAAGGCGTGGAACGCCCGGTTCTGGAGTCACGACTATACCGCTTGGGAACAAATCGAAAGCCCTGCCCCGCAGGGGGAAAATGCCGTGCAGGGTCTTGCGCTGGACTGGAAGCGCTTTGTCAGTGACCGGCATATTGATTTTTTGAAATTTGAGCGTGATACCGTGAAAGAATTTGCGCCGGATGCAAAGTTCACCGTGAATATGATGTACCGGTTTGATGGCATCGACTATTTCAAAATGTCCAAGGAGATCGACGTGGCCAGCTGGGACAACTACCCCACATGGCACAAGCCCAGCGAAACGGTGGAAGAAACGGCGTTGGATACGGCCCTGATGCACGACCTGTATTACTCCATGAAGGGCAGGCCCTTCCTGCTGATGGAATCCAGCCCCAGCTTTACCAACTGGCAGCCGATCTCCAAACAGAAGCGCCCCGGCATTGCGGAGCTTGCGGCTCTGCAGACGGTTGCACATGGTTCGGACAGTGTGCTTTACTTCCAGTGGCGAGCCAGCCGCGGTGCGGAAGAAAAGTTCCATGGTGCAGTCGTCGGCCATGATGGCCGGGAGGATGCCCGCCCGTTCCGGGAAACGATGGAAGTGGGACGGAAGCTGGAAGTGCTCTCGGAGATTGCAACAGCCTGCCGTGAGAAGCAGGCGGCAATCGTCCACGATTGGGAAAACAAGTGGGCATTGGAAGGTTCCTGCGGCCCGCGCAATGCAGGGATGGGCTACTGGGACGAGCTGAAGCTGCACTACAATGCTCTTGCGCGGGAAGGCATTGCGGTGGAGTTCGTGAATCAGGAATCCGACCTGACGGGTTATGGTCTGGTCGTTGTTCCGATGGTTTATTTGCTGACCGATGCCTTTGCCCAAAAACTCTGTGATTTTGCCCGGAATGGTGGTACGGTCGTGGTTACATACTGGACCGGTGTGGTGGATGAAAGCGATTTGTGCCGCCTGGGTGACACGCCCTACGGCTTGACCGACTTGCTGGGCCTGCGCCGCACTGAGATCGACGGAATGTATGACGGCGAAACCTGCCGCTGCACCCCGATGGACGATTCCACTTTGCCGGAAACGCAGGCTTCGGTCCTATGCGAGGTCGCAAGTCTGAACGACACCGACCCTGCCACACCGCTGAGCGTTTATGCCGAGGACTATTATGTAAACTGCCCGGCGGTGGCTGTCCACTCCTACGAGGAGGGCCGTGCCTATTATCTGGCAAGTCGGTTCGATGAAGCGTTCTATCGCGCATTTTATCGTGCTGCTGTAAAGGAAGTCGGCCTGACCCCGGCCTGGCCGGAGGCACTGCCGGACGGCGTTCTGGCCGCGCGGCGCGGTACGTTCGTCTTTGTACAGAACTGCAATGAACATCCGGTCGAAGTAGGCGGTGTTGCGCTGAACCGTTACGGAACGGCCGTCTGGAAAAACGGCGAACAGGTCCTGTAAGGCGCAAAAATACCAACTTTCAGCGTTCTGCCGAAAAAGCAGAACGCTTTTTGTTTGCTTTCATACTTGACAAAGCGGGCTTACCCCGGTATGCTGGGGTGGCGCATTGTTGCGCAGTTCTGTGAAAAGGAGAGGATATCCTGTGGCTGCAAAGGAAACCGAAAAAATGACGATCGAGCAGGTGGCTGATGCGCTTGGCCTTTCTAAAACAACGGTATCGCGTGCACTTTCCGGCAAGGGACGCATCAGCGAGGCGACCCGTGCCAAGGTATACGCCTATATGGGGCGCACCCGCTCCGAGCCTGTTTCTGCACAGAGCGGCGAAAAGCTGCGCACCAACAATATTGCCATGGTCGTACCGCAGCGGTTTATTGCGCTGGATCTGCCCTTTTTGCGCAAGTGCATAGGCGGCATCTGCACCATGGCAGACCAGCGCGGCTATGACCTGATGCTTTGCTACGCCTCCAACACCGAGTATTCGCAGCTGCAGCGGCAGCTGGCCAACCACAAGGTGGACGGCGTGATCCTGACCTACGCCATGGCGGATGATCCCTGCATCGAACTTTTGCGGCAATACAAGACACCTTTTGTGCTCATCGGACGCAGCGAGGACAAGACCATCCCTCAGGCAGACAACGATCAGGTCGCGGCTGCCTGCGAGATGACACGCATCCTTTTGCAGCTGGGCGCCAAGCGGATCGCGCTGCTGGTGGGCAGTACCATCTACGCCGTCAACACCGACCGCATACGCGGTTATCTGCGTGGATTCGCGGAATTTGGTGTGCCAGTAGACCAGCGGCTCGTTCATTCCGGTGTGGAATCTGCCGGGCAGACGCTCGATGCACTGGAGGCTGCGCTGGAGCAGAAGGCAGATTGCATCCTTTGCGGCGATGATGAGATCGCCTTTGAGGTCATGCGGGAGCTGCGGACGCGGCATATCCTCGTGCCCAACGATCTGCGAGTGGCCAGCCTGTACGACAGCTCCATGCTTGCCAGCATCACGCCGTCTGTTTCGGCGGTGCAGTACGATGCAGAGCAGCTGGGTAAGACCGCCTGCCGGATGCTGCTGGACCGGCTGGCCGGAAAAGAGATCGTCATGCGGCAGCTGGAAGGCCATCAGGTCATCCTGCGGGATTCTACCAAGTGGAGGGAACGCTCCCACAGCATCAAATAACGCGCTTTTTGTGCCTGCTCCTTTCCCGGAGCGGGCATTTTTGCTCTTTGCATGGCAAAGGTTGCGCTAAAGTTGCGCACTTTTGCCCATGTATCCTGATTTTACCGTCACTTTTTCCAGTTTCAACTCAACAATACCGTGAATTTCGTCCATTGACGTGAGCAAAAGAATGCGGTATCCTATGGGTACAGAAAAACAGCTGCTTGGATGTGCGCAACTTATAAGCGCAACAAAGAGCAGCCGAAGATTTCAGATTGAGAACGAAGGAGAACTGGATCATGAAAAAGCTGATTTCCCGCCGTAACTTCCTTGCAGCCATGGGTACGATGGCTGCTGCCGGTGTGCTGACCGCCTGCGGCGGTTCTTCCTCTGGCACTGCTTCCTCTGCTGCCGCTTCCAGTACGGCTGCCTCTGCTGCGGAGAGCTGGGGTGATGTGAAGCTGACCATGTGGGGCGCAGAAGAGGATCAGACCATGCTGCGCGAGATGGCAGATGCTTTCATCGAGCAGAATGCGGACAAGGGCAACGTGACCATCGAGATCGGCGTGCAGTCTGAGTCCAGCGCAAAGGATACCGTTCTGGCTGACCCGGAGTCTGCCGCAGACGTTTTCGCCTTTGCCGATGACCAGCTGAACGAGCTGGTGAACGCCGGTGCTCTGCAGGAGGTTCTGCTGAACCCGGACGACGTGAAGAGCCGCAACCTGCCCGGCTCTGTGGGCGCTGCCACCATGAACGACAAGCTTTACGCCTACCCCATGACCGCCGACAACGGCTACTTCCTGTACTATGATGCAAGCATTCTGAGCGCCGAGGACGTGCAGAGCATGGACACCATGCTGGAAAAGGCTGCAGCTGCCGGCAAAAAGTTCATGATGAGCGTGAACGACGCATGGTACATTTACAGCTTCTACGCCGGTGCCGGTCTGGTGGCTACGCTGGCAGATGACGGTATCAACACCGTCTGCAACTGGAACGAGGCTCCCGGCGCAGACGTAACGCAGGCCATTCTGGATATCGCCGCAAACCCCGGCTTCAAGTCCGGCGCAGATGCTGATATCGTTTCCGCCATCAAGGACGGCAGCTGCTGCGCCGCCATCTCCGGTACTTGGAACGCCAGCACCGCCGAGGAGGCTTGGGGCGAGGGCTACGCCGCCACCAAGCTGCCGACCTACACCCTGAACGGCGAGCAGGTCCAGATGGGCTCCTTCTCCGGCTACAAGCTGGTGGGCGTCAACCCCCACAGCGCCAACGTGGGCGTGGCTATGATGCTGGCCGACTTTATCACCAACGAGGACAACCAGAACAAGCGCTTCAACGACCGCAAGCTGGGTCCCTCCAACATCAATGCCAATGCTTCCGAGGCTGTGCAGTCTGCACCCGCCATTGCCGCACTGGCTGAGCAGAGCTCCTACGCTACCCTGCAGCGGGTAGGCGCAAACTACTGGAGCTCCGCCGCAAGTCTGGGCGAGATCCTCGCCTCCGGCGACACGCAGGGCAAGACCACGCAGCAGCTGGTGGATGACGCTGTGGCCGGCATCACCGCACCTGTGGCACAGTAAGTTCCGGTTTTTCCCGGCGGGCACGCAGCAGAATGCGGTGTGCCCGCTTTTTATCGCAATACAAGAAATCGGCGTCAACCTAACATCCTGTTTGCTATAACCCCCTCTGCATACCAAGAAAGGAGTTGACTTCTGTGGCAGAAATGGTCCTTACACCACCCTTGCGGGCAGATGGCCGGGAGCCGAATTTCCTTCAGAAGTTCGGTCACGCATTTGTTCACGGAGATATTTTTACAAAGCTGTCCCTCTTTGTCTGGGGTCTGGGCTACATTGGCCACGGCCAGCTTATCAAGGCACTGCTGGTAACGCTGGTGCAGGGGCTGGGACTGTATTTTCTGGGCACTTCCGGCATTCCTGCGCTGAAAAAGTTCGGCACGCTGGGCACAGTGCAGATGGAGATGCAGTTCAACCCCCTTACCTTAAAGAACGAGGTCAACAACTACGACAACTCGTTTGCCATCCTGCTGCTCAGCGTGATCGCACTGGTGGTCATTGTAACGCTGATCGCTGCTGCCATGCTGGTGGTGCAGAGCAATTACGCGTTACAGGCGCAGAAGGCCGCTGGCAAAAAGCCCAACAATTTCCGGCAGGATATCACCTTGTACCTGAACGAAAAGTTCTACGTTACCCTGCTCACCCTTCCGGTGCTGGGTGTGGTGGTGTTCACCATCATCCCGCTGTTCATTTTGATCGCTGTTGCCTTTACCAACTACGATCAGCAGCATATGCCTCCCGCCGCCCTGTTTACATGGGTGGGGCTGGCTAACTTTGCTTCTCTGTTTGGCGGGCAGTCGCTGAGCCTGACCTTCAGCTACGCCTTTGGCCGGGTGCTCAGCTGGACGTTGGTGTGGGCCTTCTTTGCCACCTTCACCAACTTCTTCGGCGGCGTATTTCTGGCCATGCTCATCAACAATAAAAAGACCAAGTGCCAAAAGCTCTGGCGCACATTGTTCATCATCACCATTGCGGTGCCGCAGTTCGTCACCCTGCTGCTGGTGCGCAACTTCTTCTCGGACGCCGGCATCTTCAACACCATGATGGCCAATGCAGGCGTGACCGATTTTTTAAAGGCCATCGGTCTGCTGGGGCAGAACATGAACCACATTCCCTTCCTGACCGACCAGCACTGGGCAAAGTTCATGATCATCCTCATCAACATCTGGGTGGGCGTGCCCTACCAGATGCTCATTGCCACCGGTGTGCTGATGAATATTCCCACCGATATGCTGGAGGCCTCCACCATTGATGGTGCCTCGCCGCTGCAGAGCTTTATCTACATCAAGCTGCCCTACCTGCTCAGTGTGCAGGGCCCGGCACTGGTTACGGATTTTGTGCGCAACGTCAACAACTTCAACGTCATCTATCTGCTCACGCAGGACGTTTATATCACCAAGGATCAGGCACTGGCTTCCTCCAGCGCAAAAGAGGTGGACCTGCTGGTCACATGGCTGTTCCGCCTGACGCAGGAGCAGTACAACTACAAGATGGCCGCCGTCATTGGCATTATGGTGTTCATCATCTGTGCCGTGTTCACGCTGGTATGCTTCCGGTTCCTCAATAAAAAGGAGGCGACGTTCTCTTGACACAGACAACTGTTTCTCCGGCACGCCGGGCAGAGACCGCAGCGCAGCTGCGCCGCGGGCGTATCCTCCGCGCAGTCCGCAGCATCCTGCGGCATCTGCTGCTGGCCCTGCTGGCAGCTATCTGGCTGGTACCCATTCTGTGGCTTCTGGTCACTTCCTTTTCCACAGACCGAGGCATCAATGTGCGACAGTTCTTCCCGGCCAGTTACACACTGCGCAACTATGTCAACATTCTGTTCCACCCGGACTCTGTGGCGCAGTTCCCGCGCTGGTTTACCAACACCCTTGTGGTGGCCTGTTTCAACTGCGTTATCTCCACCTGCTTTGTGCTGATGGTAGCCTACGCGCTGAGCTGCTGCCGCTTCAAGGGGCGCAAGCTGATCCAGAACCTTTCTGTCAGCGTCAACCTGTTCCCCGGCGTGCTGGCAATGATCGCCGTCTATTTCGTCCTGAAATATCTGAATCTGACCAACTCCTATGCCGGTCTTATCATGGTCTATGCCGGTTCGTCCGGTCTGGGCTATCTGATCTGCAAGGGCTTCTTTGATACCATCCCCATCTCCCTGCGGGAAGCCGCCAAGCTGGACGGCGCATCCGACGCCCGTGTGTTCTTCCAGGTCGTTCTGCCCATGTCCAAGCCGATCCTGGTCTATACCATCATCAGCTCTTTCATGGTTCCATGGACCGATTTCGTGATGGCAAAAATGATCCTGAATTCGGGCGTCTCTGCCGACTGGACAGTGGCTATCGGTCTGTATAATATGCTGCAAAAGACCCTGATCAACAATTACTTTGCGCTTTTCTGTGCAGGCGGTGTGCTGGTGTCTATCCCCATCTCCATCCTGTTTGTCATCATGCAGAAGTTCTACGTCGAGGGCATCACCTCCGGCGCGGACAAGGGTTAACACGTTATTCTCTTTCTCCTTCACCATAAAAGCAATCCCCACAGTCCTTTTTGTGGCTGTGGGGATTTTTTTCTCAATGGCGGCAGGAAAGCAGTTTGTTCATGGTGATAAAGTGGATTTTTGTTACAAATCAATAAAAATGTTGAGGAAAAAATCCTTCTGTGGTAAAATAATTAAAAAGATGCTGCGAAATTGCGGAGGGAGGAGCTGAGCAACATACACCAGCTCCATAAACGCCTTACAGGTGCAGCCAACAGTTCCATAGAAATCATCATTGCTTGGAGTGAGCTTTTGCAGATGCGTAAGAGACTGTTTGTTAGAAACTGGATCCGAAGGCTTCTAAGGTATCTTTGTATTCCGGTTGGGTTCTTCCTGGTCGTGGTTCCTCTGTATAGCCTGATGATCCGCCAGACGATCCAGGCGCAGTCCTCCAGCGCGATGGAAATGCTGGCAATCGGCACCACCCAGTTTGAACGCTGCCTGAGCAATATCCGCAGCACGACGAACAAATTGTTCAGCGAAACGGAGTATACTCTGCTTGCCAGCAGTTATGACAACAGTATTCTGGGAGATTATCAGACACTGACGAGAGCCAGCAAATCGTTACAGGATAAGACCTACGATTCCTCTGTGATCACATACAGCTATATTACATTTGAGCGGAATGGCATCATATTGGATGACCGGAGCGCGTATGAAAGCCATAGCAATTTTTACCCGGGAGCACTTGAGTATGAGGATGTGTCTCAGGAGGAATGGGATGCACAGAATCAGATCGATGTAACGACGATAAAGCCCGCCCATGTTGTCAAACTGATGCATTCCAGCTATGGCAATTCATATACCACGGTATATCAGCCCTATGTGAACACGGCGGGCCGTCTCTGCGGCGCAATGACGGTGCTGATCAAGGAAAAAGATGTCGTTTCAATGTTCCTTTCGCAGCAGCAATGGCGCAAGGAAGGGCTTTTCTGCCTGATCTCCGATGACGGAACGATCCTGGCGGGAAACAACTATGACGGAACGACACTTTCCCTGACGAGAGATGATACGGGTTGGGAGACCTATCAGGGAAAGCGCTATCTGATGGCAACGCGATATGTGGCATCTCTGAATGCAACGGCGGTCATTGGAATGCCGCCGTCGCTCTACGAAGCGGGTCTGTTGGCAGTACAGCGTGCAATTTGTCTGTATCTGATCGTGGGCGTTCTGGGCTGTGTATTGATCAGCGTCTGCATGACACTGGAGGATATGAACAGCCTGCGTCCGATGCTGGATACGCTGGACGAATCGGATCTGGCATCACGGAAAGTGCTGAATGAGATCTTTCTCCGAAATGTGAACAGTCAGCATAAACTGGCACAGGAACTGGAGCATTCACGCAGCGAGCTGGAACATGGCAAAATGGAAATTTTGCTGCGTACAGGGTCTGTAAGTCAGGAATCCCTTCAGCAGCTGACGGATGCGGTGCAGCTGAAAGCCTATAACTTCCTGCTGCTGATCCCATCTCTTCAGGAAAACGCCGAGTGCTCACTGAAAGAAGAGCTGCGTACTGTGGTGGTGTCAGAGCAGATACGTCAAATTTACGGGCAGAGATTTTATGTACAGGCAACGGCAGATGACCTGATCCTGGTGATCCTGACGCAGGAAACGGATGAAGCAGAGGAACTGCGGGAAATGTGTTTCCGCACAGAGCAGCTGTATGATGCGCTGCATTTGACGACCCCCCTGATATTGAGCGATCCTTTTGAGAAAATGGAGCAGTTGTCAGATATTTACTGGAAGGCCCGCAACGTAGCGGCCTATGCGGATCCGACACAGAAGATCTGCTATTTGGGGAACAGCAGTGCGCAGCGCGGTACCACGGTCAATGTAACCAATGCAGCGCGGCTTCGGGAGTATCTGCTTTCCGGATGTACGGAAGAGGCGGTTTCGCTTCTGAGTGAACTGTTCCCGGTGGATAATCTGGACCCGGAAAACTTTAAGCAGGATTTTTACACGGCAGGCGGCATTCTGCTGAACACGGCAGAAAGGGTACGCTGTCCGGATATCGCCTATCTGTGCAGTTATGACTCTAAACTGACTGCCCGCCAGATGCTGAGCCGGTTGCAGGACTGCTGTGTGGAGATCTGCAACCATGTGCAATTCCTGAAGCATAGCCACAATGATGCGCTTCAAAAGAATATTCTGGACTGGCTGGCACAGAATTTCCAGAATCCGGAGATCAATGCGGCGATGACGGCAGAGCAGTTCAAGATCTCGAAAAAGTATCTTTCGCAATTCCTGAAGGAGCAAACCGGAAAGAGCTATACAGAGTATGTGGAAGAATTGCGTCTGGATCATGCAATGCAGCTGCTGAGAACGACAGATCTGAATATTACGGATATTGCAGAACAGTGCGGCTTCTCCACGGCGAATACATTCTACAAGGCATTCCGGCGGAAGTATCAGCTCTCGCCTTCTGCAGTTCGCAAGGGAGACAACTGATTTCAGCGCAGAAAAAACGAACGATGTCAGCCCATTCGGACAGACATCGTTCGTTTCTTTTTACAGGTGGGATTCAGGAATGGATGCTTATGATAACAGTGCGGGGAGCATCCAATGCAAAGGTCAGCTCAAGCAGCCCATCGTGGCGTGTGGTCACGGTGCAGGGCACAGAGGCTGTAACAGCTTTGGGACCCGGCTGCAGAACAGCCAGAACCGTGCTGCGGCCCGCTGCGGTAAAATCCAGTGTGGCATTTAAGGCGCTGTTGTCCGGTGCCCAATCCGTATGCCGGACAAAGGCATCAAAACCGGTCGTGAGGGTGCCGGGGCGGTAGTAAGCGGAAAACCACTGTACAATGGGAGAAGAAAGCCCGCTGAACTGATGCCAGCCGGCACCACGGCGGCTTTCGATCATAAAGTGTTCAAAACAACAGTAGCTTTCGGCACACTCGTTCTGCCACAGGGTAAGAGCGGTGTCGGCAATGCGATAAGCAAAATCGGCAAGGCCCGCATCCAGTGCAGATTTGAAGAACATCCACTGATAAGGCATCCATACAGCGCCGTTCCAGTAGCCGTCACGCCGATAGTACGGCGCACTCTGATCTACGGTGGAAAGGCCGCAGGCACACCACAGGTGTTCTGGGCTTTGCAGCTTCTGCCACAGAAGCTCCTTCTGCGGTTCTGTACAGGCACCTGCAAACAGCGGCGAAGCGCCATCCATGCCCATATCGTAGTTCAGACCCTGCTCGGTGCGCAGAATATCTGCAGCATCACCAGAAGGATCGTGCAGGAGGTACCCGAAGTAACCGCTTTCCTCGTCCCATGCAGTCTGCAGGGAGCGCCCTAAACGAAGCGCATCGGCATCAAATGCATCTGCGTCGGTTGTCTCGCCCAGCAAGCGGGCGGTGTACGCCAGGATCTTGGCACAGCGTATCGCATGGGCAGTTGTGACCACGGGCGCGCAGCTGGCCTGCAAACGGCGGCGATGGACCTCCTGCTGTGGGGGATAATCGTCCCATCCACCGGAATTATAGAAATAATCCCAGGGACGCAGCAGGCCGCTGTGCAGGTTGGCGGTAGTGGAGCCGCCTTCCTGCCCGGTGAAGAAGCGATAGTACAGCTTTAGGCGTGGATAGCAGTAGGCGGCAAGTTCTCTGCTGCTGGTGCGATTCAACAGCTCGGCGTACAGATAAAACTGCGTTGGCACCATGGAGCCATGGTGTAAAAAAGCAGCATCCACAGAATCCGGGGGCATCAGGTAGGTGTTCAGGCAGTCAAAGGCATTGCGCAGGCTGGTCTGAGCCAGACCCATTCCAATGAATCCGGAATCCCATGTGTAGACACAGTCCCACCAGCGTCCGGGAGTGTAGTGACGGATATACTGTCCCCGCGTGTACACCGGATACACAACGTTGGTGCAGAGAACTGCATTCATCAACTGTTGGCCCAAGGCAAGCGATTCGGCAGCCGGTAAAGCGGGCGGTGCTGCAAGGGAGGCAGAAGCCTGCTGCCATACATGCTCCCAATCGCTGCGCTGCGTCAGCAGCTCATGGCAGCGCAGCGCGGCGGCAGAAGCATCCGGAGCAGCACAGACCGCTCCATAGATCACCTTTGTCTGTCCTGCCTCCAAGGGGATCGGCCCCATAAAGAGATTGACGTAATGCCCTTTTCCGTTGCCGCGCAGCGTGGCGTTTACATGGTCGTGTACGGTGTCACGCAGAAAGATATCCAGCTCATCATTTTCGATCGTGCGAATATGGGTGGTGATATCATCCCACAGGATCCCGTAGCACTCCTGAATGTGGGGATACTGCAGGGTCAGATAGTTTTCATCTGCGGCGGGTTCGGCCTGAGGCCGGGAGCCATCTCCACGCAGTGTAACGGTAAAGTTACCTGCGTCCGCCTGCTCGCACAGAGCGAGACAATCCAGCTTCGCCCCTCCAACACCGGCAGCGGTCAGGGTCAGAGTGAATTTCCCGGCGGGAATGGAAGCATTCAGCGGCAGGATGGCAATGGAAGGCTTCTGACAGGGTGGCAGCTGTAACGTATCCTGACCATTGACATCATACTCGGAACTTTCATCTGCCGGATTCCAATACCGTACACAGAGACAGGGGGCACGCAGGGGCGCGGTAAGGGAAAGCGTAAAGGTAACGGTGTCCCCTTTTCCGCTGGGCATGACCTGCCCAAAAGGTCCTTTGCCTTCGGAACAGCCGAACCCCATGCCAATGCCGTATCCCTGACCAAAGCCGGGAACGGCTTCTTCGCCCCGGCGCAGACCATCCCAGGTCAGACATTCGTTGGGACGGTGGATGGAAAAATCCAGGGTGTCATAATCCTTTGCCCAGACAAAGGCGGCGTTTTCCGGCAGGGATACCTCACAGCCCGGCAGGGAGAAGCCGCGGTAGGAAGGAACGGGATCCCAGGCGGATGCCATATAATGAAGCACCAGATTCTGCGGAGCATCGGTATTGTTGTGGAGTTCAGCACGGATCAGCCGGGCATCCTCCCCCAGGGGGGCAAAAGAGATGTCTGCATACAGCTGATCCTTCCACAGGAGCTCGTGGCGGAACGTGTAGCAGCTCAGGTCCGGAGCCGCAGCCCAGGGGTGAAAGCCGCTTTCAAACCGTACATTGGGCACATCGACCCGGCGGCGATACATTCCCGGAAAAACGGACAGGTCAAACCGAACGCCGTCGTTGACCGCAGGAACATGGGAAATGCCGCTGTAACGTTTGGTGTAGGGGCCCCACGCAGGCAAGGAAAGGTCATGTGATTGCATGGTGTGATATCCTCCCATCAGCCCTTGACTGCGCCAATGGTAACACCGGCAACAAAGTACTTCTGCAGGAACGGATACAGGCACATGATCGGCAGGGTGGAAACCACCATGGTGGCATATTTCAGACCATCGCCGATGACCTCGACATCACCGGTGGAACCGGCCATGTTGCCGATGTCGCTCTGGATCAGGACCTCACGCAGGATCATCTGCAAAGGGTACAGAGAACGATCCCGAATGTACAGCAATGCCGGGAACCAGCTGTTCCACTGCGCAACGCCGTAGAACAGCGCCATAACGGCGAACACTGCACCGGAGAGCGGAAGAACAATGCGGAAGAAGGTCGTGATATCGTTGCAGCCGTCCAGGGCTGCGGCCTCGATCAGCTCATTCGGGATGGTGTTTTCAAAGAACGTGCGCATGATGATCATGTTATAGGTACTGATGGCGGAAGGCAGCACCAGCGCCCAGATCTTATTCAGCATACCCAGCTTCTGAATGATCAGATAAGTGGGGATCATGCCGCCGTTGAAGAACATGGTAAAGATGAAAAGGCTGATAAAGACATTGCGCCCGAACAGATCCTTGCGGGACAGGGGGTAGGCGGCGCAGGCGGTAAGGGTCACGCTGATCAGGGTGCCCAGCACGGTATACAGGATCGTGTTCAGATAACCCGTCCAGATGCTGGCATCCTTCAGAACCTTCTCATACATGGAGGTCGTAAAGCCTTTGGGCCAGAAGGAAACATTGCCTGTCAGCAGCTGCATGGGATCACTGAATGAACCGCTGACGATGTGCAGAAGCGGCAGAATAATGGTTGCGCTGATCAGGATCAGCAGCAGATACACAACAATGGTATAGATCCGTTCCCCGATGCTTTCCTTCACTTTCGTGGGGTGATTCATCGCATCAATATTCTTTTTCATCACCACAGGCTCACCTCACTGATCTTTTTGCTGAACTTGTTGAACAGCACGATAATGGTAAAATTGATCACGGAATTGAACAGGCCCACAGCCGCAGAGAAGCTGTAATCGCCGCTTTCAAAGGCACGGCGGTAAACGTAAGTGGAGATCACATCGGCAGTCTCATAGGTTGCAGGGTTGTACATCAGCATGATCTTTTCATAGCCGACCGAGAAAATAGAGCCCATGCGGAGGATCAGCATGATGATGATCGTGGGCAGCAGGCCGGGTAGCGTGATATGGATCAGCTTGTCCCATTTGGAAGCACCGTCAACGGTGGCGGCCTCGTAGAGAGAGGGGTCAATGCCGGTCAGTGCCGCCATGTACACAATGGAACCGTAGCCGGCGCTTTGCCAGATGTCAGAAAGAACATAGATCGTCTTGAAATACTTGGGTTCGGCCATAAAATGGATCGGCGTACCGCCAAAGGCAGTGATCAGCTGGTTGATCAGGCCGCTGGAAGGAGAAAGCAGGGCGCTCAGAATACTGACAACGACCACGGCGGAGATGAAATGGGGCAGGTACACTACGGTCTGTACGCTGCGTTTGAAGAATTTACCGCGGACTTCGTTGATGAGCAGAGCCAGAATGATGGGAATGGGAAAGCCCACAATAATGGAATACAGGCTGATGCCAAGCGTGTTTTTGATCAGACGGCCAAAATACTCGGATTTAAAGAACTGGATGAAATATTTGAAGCCGACCCACTTGCTGCCCGTGATGCCCAGTACGGGAGAGAAATCACGGAAGGCGATCTGCGCGCCGTACATGGGCGCGTACATGAACACGATATACCAGATCAGGGCGGGCAGCAGCATCAAAAGCAGATAACGGCTGCGCCAGAACTTTTTGCAGGCATGATCAAGGCGGTTCGCTGTTGGCAGTGTGATCGGTTTTGCTGCGGTGGCAGTTTTCATGGTGGTATTCTCCTGTTTTCGTTCTGAAGAACCCAGGAAAAAATAGGCCGGGAACAGGGTGTTCCTGCCCCGGCCGTTATTTTACTGGATCAAAAAATAGGTGCCTGCTGAGGCATCAGCCATTCAGAGTCTTCTGGTAGATATCGATGACCTCTGCAATGCCCATGCCATTGACCTTTTCAACGTAGGTGTCCCAGTTGGACAGCGGCTCACGGCCGGAAACAAACTTGATGATCATCTCATCAACGTAAGTGTCCACATCAGCCATCACAGCACGGCGGACGGCATCATCCTCAGAGGAGAAGGAGGTGGAGCCGGGGATCACATACTTCTTGGATTCTTCCAGGAAGGGAATGATGCAGTCCTGCTTTGCGCGGTTGACAGACTCATCATCCAGCTGTGTGACCTCATCCTGGCTCAGAATGAACGGGCCGGAGCTCTGTGCAAAGGTGAAGGTGCCGATCGCATTCTTGGGAGACAGGCCGTCAGGGTTCTTCATTACATAATCGGTGAAGATCGGCTTGCCGTCCTGCATGGTGTAGTGAGTGCCCTCGATGCCCATATTGATCAGCCGGGTGCCCTCTTCGCTGTACATGTAGTCCAGCAGAGCGACCACGCGGTCAACGTTCTTGCAGCTTGCGGTGATGGCGGCGGCTGCAATGGCACGCGGCTCCTGATCAATATAGGAGTGGATCTGTGCATCGCCCTTGGGGGGTACGGTGGCCTCAACATGGAAGCCGGGGAAGGAGGCAGGCATGGTGGCGTTCTGTGCAGCCAGCATACCGCCCAGCGGGCCGTAGAAGGAAGCCACCGCGTTCTGGGCCAGCTTCGGCACGAAGGAAGCGTAGTCCATGGTGATGATCTCAGGGTCGATATAGCCCTTCTCGTACATATCGTGCATCCAGGTCACGGCCTTTTTGTACTTGGGGTCGATGGGGCCGTAGTGGACCTTGCCGCCATCGTCCGGGTCGGTGTAGAAGTCATCCAGGCAGCCGAATGCGGTGCAGAAGTTCCGCAGGCCGGTCATATCGTAGGAGCTGAAGGGGATCTCATCGTTGGTGCCGTTGCCGTTCAGGTCGGTGGTCTTGACCAGATGCCAGTAGTTCTCCCAGTCCTCCAGGGTCACGGGGCTCTCAATGCCCAGCTTTTCCAGCCAGTCGGTGCGGACGATGTAGGGCATATTGCCGGAGACCTTCTCATCCAGCATGGGCATATAATAAATATTGCCGTCGCTGTAAGTCAGTGCTTTTTCGACACCGTCCCGCTTGTCGATCTCCTTCTTCAGGTTGGGCATGTTGTTCTCGATGTAGTCGTTCAGGGACAGAATCACGCCGGACTCGCCGTATTTCAGCACCTCGGTGGTGGGCATATCCATAATGATATCCGGCAGCTGAGCATCCATCATCACAAGGTTCAGGCGCTCGTTGTAGTTGTCCTGCGGGGGATTATCAAATTCAAAATCCATATTGAATTTTTCGCCCAGGACCTTCCAGACATCCATCTGCTCGGCAGCAACCTCGTTTGCGGCCTTGGATTTCAGGATGCGCACAGTGATGCGCTCGTTGGAAGCAGCTGCTCCGGAACCGGCAGCAGAAGAAGTAGTAGAGGAAGAGCTGCCACAGCCCTCCAGAACACCCAATGCCAGAGAAGCGACCATAGCGCTGCATACGGCGCGTCTGCTGATTTTTCTTTCTTTCATAAGATCTTTTCCTCCTTGATTTATGGAATGGGACGGGGGAGATCCCCGTGCTTCCATAACCTCCGTTCAGCTCGTACGCTGCCGCCCAGTGGTTTTTCCTTACTCAGAAGCATATCATGTTCTTTTTGGAATTGCAACATTTTTTGATACAAAACGCACAAAAGATTTTCTCATTTTTGAGCATGATTGTTGCACAATATCCACAAAGATGCATTTTTTCTTCCTTTTGTCATGGTGCGGGATGAAATGTCATGCTCCTTCACCTTGACGATTCCGGCACAAAAAGATATGCTGGAAACAAAATTGGAATCGGAGATCCATTCAAAAGAAAGGAAGAGAGAAACTATGAGTAAGCAGATCACAGCCATCATCGTGGGCGCGGGCCATCGGGCGATCCTGTACAGCCTGTATGCGCTGGAACACCCGGACGAGCTGAAGATCGTGGGCGTAGCAGATCCGGATCCGATCCGGCGGAAAAAGGTTGCGGAGATGCATGGCTTCGGGGAGGAAATGTGCTTCAGGAACGCTGAGGAGCTGGCAGAAAGGCCTAAGCTGGCAGATGCGGTGATCAATGGAACCATGGACCGCCAGCATGTGCCCACTGCGGTTCCGCTTCTGCGCGCAGGATATGATATGCTGCTGGAAAAACCCTTCGCGATCAGCGAGGAGGAAGTAAACTATTTATATAAGGTTGTAAAAGAGACCGGGCGGAAGGTGATGATCTGCCACGTTCTGCGGTATGCGCCCTTCTATGTCGCAATCAAGCAGAGACTGCTGAGCGGGGAGATCGGTGACATTATCAACATTCAGGCCACAGAACATGTCAGCTACCATCATCTGGCCGTCTCCTTTGTGCGCGGCAAATGGGGCAACGAGGAAAAATGCGGGGCTCCGATGCTGCTGGCAAAGTGCTGCCATGACATGGATCTCATTATGTGGCTGAAGAGCGGCGTTTCGCCCAAACAGATCGCAAGCTTTGGAAGTGACTTCCAGTTTGATCCTGCCAAAAAGCCCGCAGGGGCAGGCAAGCGCTGCCTGGTGGATTGCCAGTGCGAGGAGACCTGTTTGTACTCTGCCAAAAAGCATTATCTGGATCACCCGGATCGGTGGGCGTTCTATGTATGGGACTGCCTGGAGAATATTGAGAATCCGACGCTGGAGGACAAGCGCAAGTCGCTGATGACAGACAATATCCATGGACGCTGTGTGTGGGATTGTGAACATACGGTGGTGGATCATCAATCGGTGCTGATGAATTTTGCGGATGGTGCAACTGCGACCCTGAACATGATCGGCGGCACAGCGAAGCCGGAGCGCAATATCCATATCATTGGTACGAAGGGTGAGATCAAGGGCGTGTTTGACGATTCTGTTTTCACTGTGCGCACCATAGATACCGCCAGCGAGAAGGGCTGGAACGAGGAAGTGGTAGACCTGAAGATCGGTGGAGATAAGAGCGGCATGACAGGCTCTCATGGCGGCGGCGACCTGCGGCTGGTGGAGGACTTTGTTCATGTGCTTCAGGGTGAGGAGCCTTCCATCTCCTGCACAACGATCAAAGATTCGATCAATGGGCATCTGGGCGTTTTCTGCGCAGAGCGTGCTCGCAAGGAGAGTGCCGTCATAACGATGCCAGACATCAGATAATGCAGTGCTGACATAGAAAACGTCCCCGTGCAGTTTTGATATCCTGCACGGGGACGTTTTGTGATCTTTTTATTTCCTCATTTCCGTATTCACCCATTCCCGCACGCGGTCAGGCCGGTTGGTGACAATGCAGTCAGGGCCAAGGGGCAGCAGGGAACGGACAGCGTCCTGAGTGTCCACGGTCCAGAACGCGGCCTGGATGCCCATGGCGTGGAGCTGGTTCACAAGCTCGGGGTTGGAGTAGGCGGTGTGGTATTCGCAGCTGACGATGTCCACGGGGAAATCCAGCGTTTTGATGTAGGTGGCTACATCCGCCTGCTCCTCCAGATGACCGATGACCTGCTCCACGGTCTCGCCGGGGAAGTTGGCACGGAGCATATCGACCTTGTCGGCCACAGTGCGGTAGATGAGATTGTTCCGCAGGTCGATGCAGTTTTCTTCGCTGAAGGGCTCATCCATGCTGTTCACAAGGCCCAGATCCTTCCATATCACCGGCGGGGGAAGCACCATGCTGAGGAAAGCACCGTAGGTCAGCGCGCCTACCTTCAGCTCAGGCATCAGCTGCTTTGCCTGCCGCAGCTGAGAGTGGTGGAAGGAGATGAGGGTGAGCCGGTCGGTGAGCCCGGCGGCGCGGACCGCATCCAGCACCCGGGGCACAAAGTCGGGGTCGTCCTGCAGTGGGCTTTTCAGTTCCAGCTGCACCTGCGTGCCCTCCATGCCGGCGCAGAGATCCAGCGCTTCCTGCAGCGTGGCGATCCTCTCGTTGGCGTAGATGGCATCTTTCCAGCTGCCAAAATCCAGGGTCTTCAGCTCGCCCATGGTCAGGTCGTAGATCTGGCCGGAGATGTCGGTGTGCATGTCCACCATATAGTCGTGGTGGATGACCAGCTCGTTGTCGTAGGTCTTCTGTACATCCATTTCCACGCCGTCCGCACCGATCTCCATTGCCTTGCGGAAGGCGACCAGCGTGTTCTCAGGGGCCAGATAGGATGCACCGCGGTGCGCAATGATTTGGGGTGTCGTCATCTTGTGCTATGATTCCTTTCCTCACAGTTGGCTCAGGCCAGATCTTCGCCGTCGGAGGCGATGACCTTTTTATACCAGTAGAAGCTGTCCTTCCGGCTGCGGGCCAGCGTGCCCTTGCCTTCGTTGTCCTTGTCCACATAGATGAAGCCGTACCGCTTCTTCATCTCGCCGGTGGAAGCACTGACCAGGTCGATGGGCCCCCAGGTGGTGTAGCCCAGCAGGGGCAGGCCATCCTCGTTGATGGCCTTTTCCATCTGCTCGATGTGGGCCCGCAGGTAGTCGATGCGGTAGGTGTCGTGGATGGAACCATCTGCTTCCACCTTGTCCACCGCACCCAGACCATTCTCCACGATGAAGAGCGGTTTCTGGTAGCGGTCATACAGGCTGTTCATGGTGATGCGCAGGCCCACCGGGTCGATGGCCCAGCCCCAATCGCTGGCCTTGAGGTAGGGGTTCCTGACGGCATCCATGATGGCATTGCCGCTGGCCTTGTTCATCAGTTCGGGGTCCACAGTGGTGCAGCGGCTGGAATAGTAGCTGAAGGAGATGAAGTCCACAGTGCCCTCTTTCAGCAGCTGCTCGTCGCCCGGTTCCACCTGCAGGGCGATGCCTGCACGCTCCATCCGCTTTTTGGCCCAGACAGGGTATTCGCCGCGGGACTGGACATCAATGAAGAAGTAGTTGTCGCGGTCGGCCTCGGCAGCAGCCTGCACATCGGCAGGGGCGCAGGTGCGGGGGTAGAACTGACCGGCGGCCAACATACAGCCCACCATGGCATCGGGCATGATGGCATGGGCCAGCTTGACGGCCTTTGCGCTGGCCACCAGCTCGTGGTGAGCGGCCTGATACTTGACCTGCTGCACGTTCTCGCCGGGTGCAAAGAGCAGACCGGCTCCCATAAAGGGCATGTGGAGCAGCATGTTGATCTCGTTGAAGGTCAGCCAGTACTTGACCATACCCCGGAAGCGCTGGAACAGCACCTCACAGTAGTGAGCGTAGGCATCCACCATCCGGCGGTCTTTCCAGCCGCCGTACTTTTTGATCAGGGCAATGGGGGTATCAAAGTGGCACAGGGTCACCAGCGGCTCAATGCCGTACTTGTGGCACTCATCAAAGAGCTCCTCATAGAAGCGCAGGCCCTCTTCGTTGGGCTGCGCGTCATCGCCGTTGGGCAGGATGCGGGTCCAGGCAATGGACAGGCGGTAGCAGCGGAAGCCCATCTCGGCAAAGAGCTTGATGTCCTCCTTGAAGTGGTGGTACATGTCAATGGCTTCGTGGGAGGGGTAGAAGTGCTCGGCATCGCAGTCCAGCATCTTCAGCTGGCCCAGCGCCACGGGGAAGCGGTCGGGGCCAAAGGGCACCACGTCCACGCTGGACAGGCCGCGCCCGCCCTCGTTGTAAGCGCCCTCGCACTGGTTGGCGGCAGTGGCACCGCCCCACAAAAAGTCTTTCGGGAATTTGCCCATAGGTCTTACCTCCTGATGCAGTTGAATTCTGATGATTCAATGATACCATGTTCTGAGCCGCTGTCAACCGGGAAAGTACGACTTTAGCCGTCAATTCGACGAAAAATGTTGCTGATTTTTGACACTTTTCACGAAGAAATCGAAAATTGCGAGCGATTTTCCTTGAAATCTGTTTCTTCCAAACGGACAGTAAGTGTGATAGACTGAATAGGTAAACGGAAAACGGCTCACCCTGTCCTTCATTGCTTTGCAATGCCGGAGCGGGCGAGGACGTTGATGAAAGAGCTATCAGGAAAAATGGAGTGTTTGCTATGACTGAATTCAAGCCCATCAAGGAAGGCAAAGTCCGCGAGATCTATGACAATGGCGACAGCCTCATTATGGTTGCCACCGATCGTATCTCTGCATTTGATGTGATCCTGAAAAATAAAGTGACCAACAAGGGCAAGGTGCTGACCCAGATGAGCAGATTCTGGTTCGACTACACCAAGGATGTTCTGCCCAACCACATGCTGAGCGTGGATACCGCCGATATGCCCGAGTTCTTCCGCACGCCTGCCTTTGAGGGCCGGAGCATGAAGTGCCGCAAGCTGACCATGCTGCCCATCGAGTGCATCGTGCGCGGCTACATCACCGGCAGCGGCTGGGCCAGCTACCAGCAGAACGGCACCGTCTGCGGCATCCGCCTGCCCGAGGGCCTGCAGGAATCCCAGCAGCTGCCCGAGCCCATCTACACTCCTTCCACCAAGGCTGAGATCGGCGACCACGATGAGAATATCAGCTATGAAAAGAGCATTGAGGTGCTGGAAAAGCAGTTCCCCGGCCATGGCGAGGACTACGCCACCAAGCTGCGGGACTACACCATTGCCCTGTACAAGAAGTGCGCCGCGTATGCCCTGAGCCGCGGCATCATCATTGCTGACACCAAGTTCGAGTTTGGTCTGGATGAGAACGGCAACGTGGTGCTGGGCGATGAGATGCTCACCCCCGATTCCAGCCGCTTCTGGCCGCTGGAGGGCTATGAGGCCGGCCACGGTCAGCCCTCTTTCGATAAGCAGTTCGTCCGCAACTGGCTCAAGGCCAATCCCGACAGCAACTACGATCTGCCTCAGGATGTCATCGACAAGACCATTGCCAAGTACGAGGAAGCTTATGAGCTCCTGACTGGCAAGAAGCTGTAAACACTCTGATCTTCTTTCTCCCCCTCTGCTGTATAACGGCAGGGGGGATTTTTTGTGTCAACGGCTTCCCCCGGAGGGACGGCGGGATGTTCCACAAAAAATCCCCCCGCCCATGAACAGATGGGGCGAGGGGAAAGCTAAGGGTTGGCAGTGTTACAGGATGCGCACCCGGATAACGGCAGGGATAGCGGCCAGCTTCTCAGCCAGCCTGCCGTCCACGGCACCGGTCGCGTCCAGCATGGTGTAAGCCATGTTCTTTTTGCTCTTGTTCACCATGTTTTCAATGTTCAGGCCCGCTTCGGTGGTCAGGGCGGTGATC
>OGNO01000603.1_pt1 | contig 23306 bp, 18 predicted proteins | sample 1573491 | NCBI WGS metagenome assembly OGNO01 (sample SAMEA2581900, study PRJEB24529) | metagenome | biome: Human gut stool | place: China | collected 2011
ACTCTTAATCAGTGGGTCCAGGGTTCGAATCCCTGAGGGTGTACAAGAAATCCTTACTCGCAATGAGGTTGAAAATATTGAATTTTCAACCTCATTTTCTTTTTATACGGTATATTCTTTCCCCTTAAAATCATCATTTTTAGGTATTTCACCAATAAATTTTATCCCGTTACTTTGCAACATCATCAAAAACCAATTAACATGAAAAGAACGGGTATATTTTATGGATCCACTACAGGCACGACAGAGGCTGTAGCGCGACTGATTGCAGAAAAAATGGGAGTCGAAAAAGCAGATATACATGATGTAAGCAGAATCAATGCCGAAACGGTCGGAAAGTACGAAGTGCTGATTCTGGGTACTTCTACCTGGGGAGACGGAGAACTGCAGGACGACTGGTATGACGGAGTAGAAGTGCTCAAGGGTACGGACCTGACCGGAAAATACATCGCACTGTTCGGCTGTGGGGATTCGGAATCATATTCCGACACTTTCTGCGACGGCATGGGACTGATTTTCGAGAGTCTGAAAGACTCCGGAGCCGAGTTTATCGGAAGCGTATCCAGCGATGAATATACCTTCTCGGCATCGGTCGCCGAAGCGGATGGCAGATTTGTTGGCCTTGCCATTGACGATGTAAACGAAAGCCACCTGACAGCCGGACGCATCAGCCGCTGGACCGAAATGCTGAAAGCCGCCATTTCCTGAATCCCTTTTAATCAAACACAATAACTTTATATGAGAACTCCTGACATCAATCCAATAGAACTGAAAGTTTTTCTGAATCACATTTATGAGCTGAAAAAGGGCGTACGCCAAATGGTGTTGTATACCACCAACCGCAAATACGAGGATTTTGCCGTCAGACAGCTGGAAAGCCAGCGTATCCATTACGTCATCCAGTCGGTAGACAGCCAGCGCATCAACCTCTTTTTCGGAAGGACGGAATGTATCGAAGCCATCCGGACCATGGTGACCCGACCGCTCAATTTGCTGACTCCGGAAGAAGATTTCATACTGGGTGCCATGTTAGGATACGATATCTGTGCGCAATGCAAAAGATATTGCAGCAGGAAAGCGAAAAAACTGGAACAAAAACAGAAAAAATCGTGATTTCTCCTTGGGAGAGTTATTTCATTTTGCATAAAAAATCCGGCATATGAAGAAAAGCCTTCATATGCCGGTATCTTTTTCAGCCGGATGCAATATCTTCCACATACAGTCATCAGTTTCCATTCAGAACCCTGCCCGTGCCGGAGGCCTGCAGACGATATTCATTGGGGGTACAGCCGACACGCTTCTTAAAGAGGCGGCAAAAATGCTGCGGATACTGAAATCCCAGCGTATATGCTATCTGGGTAACGGTCTTGTCGGTCTCTGTGACGAGTTCTTTCGCGGCACAGATCATCTTTTCCTGAATATACTCCTGAGGACTCCTTCCGGTTTCCCGCTTAAACATATCTCCGAAATAATTGGACGAAAGACAGAGCTGGTCGGCGAAATACTTCACCGTAGGCAGACCGTCACGCTCGGCCATTCCTCCCTCAAAATAACGGTCGATCAGTTGGTCGAACTTTCCCTGCACGCTGTTGCCGGCCTTGATGCGGGTAAAAAACTGACGTTCGTAAAAACGCATGCAATAATTCAGCAGCAATTCGAGCTGGTTGACGATAAGTTTCTTGCTGAACTTGTCATTCCCATGACGGAGTTCCATTTCGAGCATCCGCATGCAGCCCATAACAATCTCCCTCTCCTCTTCCGAAAGATGCAGGGCCTCATTGACCTCATACGAGAAAAAGGTATAACGCTGAATGGTCCGGCCCAGCGTAGTATCCTGCAGCAGGTCCGGATGAAACAACACCCCTATCGCATTCAGCTGCACACGCCCATCCTTCGGAGTAATCTCCGTAGACTGTCCGGGAGCGAAACAGACTATCGTTCCCTCCTGATAATCGTAATTCGTGCGTCCGTACTTGATGTCACACTGCTTTTCCATTTTCAGATAAAGCGCATAAATGCCATAATGCCAATGCGTATAGTCGACAAACTTTGTCGCACGGTTCAAGTCGGCCACACAGATCTGCGGATGCAGTGTCTCCAGTCCGTACAACTGATTATACTGTGCCACGCTGTCCAGATTAATTTGCTTATCCATTCTCCTTGCTTGTTGATTCACCTGCAAATATAAGGCAAAGTTGGATACAGGCTTCTTTCTTTACTTTTTTTAAAGTCAGATTGTACCCTTCTGCACCTCTTCCGAAGAAATCCGTAATTCAGGTTATTTTTCTGCCGAAAAATCTGTAATTTGTATACCCGTTTCCATTCAAAAACCTGATAATTTTGTTTCGTACAAAATCTGTATAACCAGAGAACCAGACTAACCTGATTCAAACGAATTTAAACGAGTAAACCAATGAAGATGAAAAAGAAACTTGCCACATTATGTCTGAGTGTCCTGACTGCATGGGCAGCAGACACCGTTTTTGCCGAAACTTATAATACCTTTACAAACGATATGGAAAAAGAACTGAACCTTACTGACCAATGGGATAAAGTATCTCCCAAAAGTCCCAAAGTAACGCATGCGAAAATCACTTTTCACAACCGATACGGCATCACACTGGCCGCTGATTTGTATATTCCTCTAAATGCCGAAGGAAAATTGCCGGCCGTTGCTGTAAGCGGTCCCTTCGGAGCGGTAAAAGAACAGTCTTCCGGTCTGTATGCCCAGACACTGGCCGAGAACGGCTTCCTGACCATCGCCTTCGACCCTTCGTTTACGGGAGAAAGTGGTGGAGAACCCCGCTACGTGGCCTCACCCGACATCAATACGGAGGATTTCTGTGCGGCTGTAGACTACCTGACTTCCCGCGATGACGTAGACAAGGAGCGCATCGGTATCCTGGGCATCTGCGGATGGGGAGGCATGGCACTGAACGCGGCTGCCATAGACACCCGCATCAAGGCTACCGTTACATCGACCATGTACGACATGAGCCGGGTAAATGCCAAAGGGTATTTCGACTCCATGGATGAAGAAGGGCGTTACAACCTGCGCAAGGAACTGAATGCCCAGCGTACGGAGGACTACAAGCAGCACAGTTATGCGCTTGCCGGAGGAGTGCCTGATGTATTGCCGGCCGATGCTCCACAGTTCCTGAAAGATTATTATGATTATTACAAGACGCCAAGAGGATATCATGCACGTTCGCTCAATTCCAACAAAGGATGGAACAAGACTTCTGCGCTTTCTTTCATCAATATGCCTATCCTGGCATACAGCAGCGAAATACGAAGTGCCGTACTCATGATTCACGGCGAGAATGCCCATTCGCGGTACTTCAGCGAGGATGCGTTCAAGCAGCTGAAAGGAGACAACAAAGAATTGCTGATTATCCCGGAGGCCAACCACACGGATTTATATGATAATCTGGACAAAATACCTTTTACGAAAATCATTCAGTTTTTTCATGACAACCTGAAATAAAACCGTTTCAATATGCAGAAAATCAAACAGACAGCCGGACGTGACGCACTGGGTTCCTTCGCCCCAGCGTTTGCACACCTGAATGACGATGTGCTGTTCGGAGAGGTATGGAGCAGAAATGATCTGCTGTCGTTACGCGACCGTTCACTGGTCACAGTAGTGGCCCTGATGGCTCAGGGACTGACCGATTCTTCCTTTAAATACCACCTGGAAAGTGCCCGGAAAAACGGCATCACACAGACTGAAATAGCAGAGATACTGACTCATGCGGCATTCTATGCCGGATGGCCCAAGGCATGGGCGGCTTTTCGTATGGCCAAAGAGGTATGGACGGAAACCGACGGCCAGGAGGCTCCTGCAGAAGGCAAGGAGGCGCATGCCCGTTCCATGATTTTCCCGATAGGAAATCCGAATAAGAACTATGCCCGGTATTTCATCGGAAACAGTTACCTGGCTCCTGTCGTACGGGAAGGGATTCCGGTCTTCAACGTGACTTTCGAACCGGGATGCCGCAACAACTGGCACATACACCACGCCGATAAGGGCGGAGGACAGACCCTGATCTGTGTAGGCGGAAGGGGTTTCTATCAGGAATGGGGAAAAGAGGCCGTAGGACTCCTCCCGGGAGACAGTATCTATATACCGGCAGGCGTCAAGCACTGGCACGGTGCCGCTCCCGACAGTTGGTTCTCCCACCTGGCCATGGAAGTTCCCGGAGAAAACTGCAGCAATGAATGGCTGGAACCGGTGGATGATCAAGAGTATTTTTCATCCGTTCAACATAAGTGTAACACCGAAAAATAAACGATTATGAAGAAAAAAGTACTGATTATATCAAGCACTCCGCGCAAGCACGGCAATTCAGAAGCCTTGTGTGACTCTTTTCTGAAAGGAGCTCAGGAGGCCGGACACGAAGTCACTAAAATCGCTTTGCGCGATTATAAGATTAATTATTGCATCGGATGCGAACAGTGCAGCCTGCATCACAAGCCCTGCCCACAGAAGGACGATGCGGCAGCAATCATCGAGCAGATGGTCAATGCCGATGTGATTGTCATGGCTACCCCCGTTTACTTTTATGCGATGAGTGCCCAAATGAAGACCTTGATCGACCGGTGCTGCGGCAGATATACCGAGATGTCTGACAAGGCATTTTATTTCCTTGCCACAGCGGCGGAAGAAGACCCGGCAATCATGGAACGCATTGTGACTAATTTCAAGGGATTCCTCGACTGTCTGGACGGACCGGAGATAAAAGGCAGTGTCTTCTGTGGAGGTGTATGGCACACCGGAGAAATAGCCGAACGGCCCGAACTGGAGCAGGCCTATCAAATGGGATTAAGCATCAATTAAGAAATCATCATCATACATCAGCACCATGGAACTTGAAGATTTTCTGAAGCACGTCAGTGAGAAGAAGTTATTGAATACTCCCGATATCTATTCGTTCATGGACCAATCCAGCGAGGAAGCGAGACGCATTACGTTCGAACTGAACGGAAGTTATCATACGATGGAGGAAACGCGGAACCTGCTCTCCCGGTTGTTCGGAAAGAAGGTGGATTCCGGATTGAGGGTATTCCCTCCTTTCTATACCGATTTCGGAAAGAACATCACTTTGGGAAAGAACGTGTTTATCAATGCCTGCTGCCATTTTCAGGATCAGGGAGGCATCACTATCGGAGACGACTGCCTGATCGGGCATAATGTAGTGTTTGCGACGTTAAATCACGGCATCGCTCCCGAAGAGCGGTTCTCCATGAAACCGGCTCCCATCACCCTTGGGAAAAATGTCTGGGTGGGTTCCAACTCAACCATCCTGCAAGGAGTGACCATCGGCGACAATGCCATCATTGCGGCGGGCTCGGTGGTAAACCGGGATATTCCGGCCAATACCATTGCCGGAGGGGTACCGGCCAAACCGATACGGAGCATTTATCCGGATAAATAACCGGTCAGATAAAACGTGTACAGGCTGAGGCATTTGCTGCTCTCAGCCTGTACTGCATCTATATAAACCTAAATGAATATTCAGTATTTTACCATGCGTTTGGGAGATCCCTTCCAGGAACAGCCCAGGCAATGTACTTCCTCGAGATTGAAACCCTCCAGTGATTCTCCCGGATTTTTGGGAACGACCTCATTTTCACTTGTGACATAAACCAGACAGCGCTCACCGGCGTCATTCATCACATACATTGCAGCAATTTTACATTGGGGGCAAAGCAGTTTCTTCATTCTTCTTTTCTTTTCGTATAAAATTCAGGGAAATACCTATGTAAAACACAGTCCGATGTTCCGATAACGTGCCTTTCCGCATCCATCCGTGCGAATCACCGACTGCGATTTTCTGTTTTCAAAGTTATATATTTCAACCGTATTCCCCGGCGTACAGACGGATTATTTATCAAGCTTTAATAAAATCGCGCAATAAAAAAGATTTTTTATTTTTTCGGACATCCGTACGCCGCTTATCAGCGATACGGCTTTTTTCTTATTTTACTATCTTTGCCCTGAATTTTTGAAAGGTAAACAGCATATGAAAAAAGATACGAAAAAAGACGCAACTGTCAAACAAATTTTTCCGGTCGTCGGAATGAGTTGTGCGGCCTGTGCAGCTCGGGTAGACAAGACCTTGAACAGTCTGGAAGGAGTAACCGCCAGTGTCAATTATGCAGCGGCAGCCGTTACCGTTTCTTACCCACCCGAAGCATGTTCCCCTGAGAAGTTGCGGGAGGCAGTCAGAAACGCCGGCTACGACCTGCTGATTGATACTGCCACCGACGTCGAAGCGGAGGCAGCCAGGCTGCGGAACCGGCATTATGTCCAGCTGAAGCGCCGGACCATCGGAGCCATTGCGCTCTCCCTGCCACTGTCTGTCATTTCCATGTGCTTTCCCCAACTGCCTTATGCCGGATACATCATGTGGATACTGGCTACCCTGGTGGTCTTCGGATTGGGCAGGGATTTCTTCATCAACACCTGGAAGCAACTGAAGCACGGCACCTCCAACATGGATACGCTGGTGGCCAACAGTACCGGAATAGCCTATCTGTTCAGTACCTTCAACCTGTTTTTCCCTGAGTTCTGGATACAGAAAGGCATAGCGCCTCATCTTTATTTCGAGGCGGCAGCCATGATCATTGCCTTCATCCTGCTGGGACGTACTTTGGAGGAGCGTGCCAAAGGGCAGACTTCCGAAGCAATCCGCAAACTGATGGGACTGCAGCCCAAGCGGGTTACCGTCATCAAGGACGGACAGGAAGTCGAAACGGGAATTGATTCCATCCTCCCTCAGGACGTCGTAGTAGTGAAACCGGGAGAAAGAATCGCGGTAGACGGTACGGTATTGCAGGGAAGCTCTTACGTCGATGAAAGCATGTTGAGCGGAGAGCCCCTCGCCGTCAGGAAACAACCCGGAGACAAGGTCTTTGCCGGAACCATCAATCAGAAAGGAGGATTCCGCTTTACTGCCGACAAGGTAGGCAGCGATACCTTATTGGCACACATCATCCGCAGGGTACAGGAGGCTCAGGGAAGCAAGGCACCGGTACAAAAGCTGGTAGATAAGATTGCAGCGGTATTCGTCCCTTCCATCATCCTGATTGCCATCCTGTCGTTCCTGTTATGGTACGTACTGGACGATGCCAACGGGTTCACTCACGGACTGCTGGCACTGGTCACCGTACTGATCATTGCCTGTCCCTGTGCACTGGGACTTGCCACGCCCACGGCCATCATGGTGGGTATCGGAAAGGGTGCCGGACAGGGCATTCTGATCAAGGATGCAGAAAGCCTGGAGATTGCCAGGAAGATTGACCTGCTGGTACTGGACAAGACGGGAACGGTCACTGAAGGAAAACCCGTAGTGACCGACTGGCTGTGGACTGCTGAAGGTGAAAATTGTAAGGATATCTTCTATACCCTGGAAAAGCATTCGGAGCATCCGCTGGCAGAAGCCATTGCCCAAGGCATCCGAGGAACCGAACAGACGCTGGAAGCCTTTGAAAGCCTGACAGGTATGGGAGTAAAAGGCGAAGCCAAAGGTATCAGTTATTACGCCGGGAACTACCGGATTGTGGAAGCGGCAAAGGCGAAAGTTCCTGCCCCTATGGAAGAAAAGGCCCAGCTTCTGGCAGCAGAGGCCAAGACCGTAGTCTGGTTTGTCAAAGGCAATGAGGTATGCGGACTCGCCGCCATTACCGACCGCATCAAGCCCACCTCAGCTGAAGCGGTTGCCACGCTCCAGCGAATGGGAGTGGAAGTTGTCATGCTGACCGGAGACAACTCTCAAACGGCTGCTTCCATCGCCCGGCAAGCCGGCATCCGTCGGTTCCAGGCAGAGGTACTCCCCGACCAGAAAGCCGAATGGGTGAAAAAATTCCAGTCGGAAGGAAAGAAGGTTGCCATGGCCGGCGACGGTATCAATGACAGTGCCGCACTGGCGCAGGCCGACCTGGGTATCGCCATGGGACAGGGCAGTGACATTGCCATGAGCGTGGCTCCCATGACCCTCATGTCTTCCGACCTGCTGCGCATCGCAGATGCCATCCGACTGTCTGCCGATACGGTACGTACCATCCGTCAGAACCTGTTCTGGGCATTCATCTACAACCTGATCAGTGTACCGGTCGCTGCCGGAATCCTGTATCCGGTCAACGGTTTCCTGCTGAACCCGATGATTGCCGGTGCCATTATGGCCATGAGCAGCGTAAGTGTGGTGACCAACAGTCTGCGGCTGAAAAAGAAAAAAAGTCTGGTACCCGCAGGAGTCCCGACTGTAACGGATACCTGCGAAACAGACGAACAGGAGGCTGAAACACCTCAATCCGCTGCTGCCGGTTCCGTACGGAAAGAATATCAGGTAACCGGAATGATGTGCCACCACTGCCAGGGAAGGGTGGAAAAAGCCCTGAACTCCGTGGAAGGCGTACATGCCACCGTTACCCTGGACCCTCCGGTAGCCGTACTGGAATACGAAAATGGACAACCAGTTCTGAACATTGAAGAATTGCAAAAGATTCTCACTGAGAAGGCTGGGGATTATGAAATATCAGAAAAATAGTCGTATATTTGACTTCATAAACAAAAAAAACTGACACATGAAAGTAAAAAATTTACTGGGCCTTATCCTGCTCACATTATGTACGCTAAACATCCTGTCGTGCAAGGACAGTGAACGATATGCACCGATTACGGTAGTACCTGCACAAGAAGGGAACTCTCCCCTTCTCAATGAAACGACCGTATGGATTGACCCGTTCCAGAAAGAAGGGGTCAGCCTTTACATTCAGGGAGGAAGCGGCAGCTACAGCATCGAAAGCAATCCGGATACCGACATTGCCGACTACCGTTTCAACGGAAAGAACCTGCTGACCCTCCTGCCTCAGTTCGACGAACAGAGCGGCCTGATGAATACCGGAGAGACCAGTATGGTCATTTCCGACCATGCCGGCAACATCCTGACCCTCCGCATCGTGGTATCCTATCCTCAGACCGTTTACCCGATCAAGGCAGTAGGTGCGGAAATCAAGGGGGATGAACTGACCCAGAAGCAGTTGAATGAGCTCCGCAACCTGATTGTGAATGCCTCTCCGGCCAAGGAAGGCGGAAAGTTTGTATTCATTTATACTCACCGGAACATGACTGAAGGAAAGGTACAGATTTATCCGAACGAAAGTTCGAAGACTCCGCTGGAAGGTATCTTCACACAAGACAAGAATACCATAGACAAAGAAGGAGTGAAAATCCATATCGAACTTACCAATCAGACGACATACGATTATGTGCTGACTTATCTTTTACCGGAAAACGGTACGGATGCCGCATCGGCCATGTCGCTGAGACAGAACGTGACCGACGTATACCAGGGAGAATACATGGCATTGAAGGAAGCCTACTGTGTACTGGTCATTCCGGGAGAAACCAAATAACGGAGATTGTCTGAACCCATACTCTCACTGCGAGCCGTCACCCGCGGCCTGCAGTGGGAGTTTTTTATGAATTTTTACTCATGTCTATCGGCCATATTGAATTACAGCCTTTTGATTTATACCGTCGTATCGAACAGATACACCGCCAGCCTGCAGCTGCTCCTGAAAACATCCGGAGCAAATACATCCTGCTTTTCAAGGTACTGGAACAGGCTTGCTACGAACTGACCCACGGGGTTACCTTTTCTTTTGCCAATCTGTTTTCCCGGCTCGACTACATCTGTAAGGAGAAGCGAATGACACCCTCCGACAAGTATGCCATCCAGACCTTGCGGAGGAACTGCAACGCGGCCATGCGCGACGACTTCCAGCCGGTCATGGAAGAATACCTCTACGACTTACGGGCCATCGTACGCTTCGTGTCGCTGGCATTCGGTGAAGACGTTCCGGCTTCCCTGCTTCCCGAAATTCCTCATTCCAACCGACCGTACAGAGGTACCCGCCACAGCCGGATTCCTTACGTGCGGGCTGCCGTCACCAGTTGGAACGAGGAGCTGATTTTCGCGGCCACCGACAGCGACGACGATCCGTTCATCATCATCAACTATGCCAAAGGGGGCTACAATGGCGACCTGCTCTACCTGCAGGATATCCTGCAGAAAAACATGCAGCTCAACCTGCTGGATGTACACATCGACGAGGAGAACCAGTACATTCCCAACCTCATTGTGGTCCATCCCGATTACCTGATTGACATCAGTTCCCTGGCAGCCTGCTTCCGCGAGTACGGCCGGCATCCGTTGAATTTCTTCATCAACAAGATCAAGCCGAAAGCCAATACCTCGCCCATCCTGATGGGTAACCTCGCCAGCCAGTTCCTTGACGATTACGTCAACGAATCGCCCGATGCCCCGGTAACCTACAACCATACGGTCAAGAGGTTTTTCGCCTCATCGGCACTTGAGTTCTGTACCTGCCCCATCCCGCCCAATTTCCATGAGCAGGCACAGGCACAGAAGCTGAACATCCGTTCGTTCGTGCAGGACGTGCTTCCGCGCAACATACAGGGGTTCGACAAGCATCAGACCCTGCTCGAAGCTTCGTTCATCTGTGAGAAACTCGGACTGCAGGGACGTGTGGACATGCTGCAGAAGGATTTCAAGGTGCTCATTGAACAGAAATCGGGTAAGCGCGACGAGTACAACCGCCGCCACAAGGAGGACCATTTCATCCAGATGATGCTCTATCAGGGAATATTGATGTACAATTTCGGTCACGAGACGGAGAACCTGCAGACTTTCCTGCTGTACTCCAAGTATACCGACGGACTGATGATCGAACATTTTGCCGAAACCCTTTTCCGCGAAAGTATCCGGCTGAGAAACCGGATTGTCTGTTCGGAGATGGCCTTCGGCGAAGGTGCCATCGCTCCTGTCATGGAAGAACTGAGTACCGACCTGCTGAATGAGTTCCAGACCTCCAGTCGCCTGTGGATCGATTTTCAGGAGCCGCAGCTGCAGGAAGTCATCCAGACCCTGAAGCACTCTACCCCACTGGAGCGGGCATATTTCCAGCGTTTCTTTACTTTCGTCTCCAAGGAGCAGATTCTGAGCAAGACCGGCGGCAGGAACGAGCCGTCGAACGGGTTTGCCGGACTGTGGCACACTCCGGTGGCAGAGAAGCTGGAATCGGGAAACATACTGCTGGGACTGAAACTCACCGACAAACGGCAGAGTGCTCCCGGAAAAGGATACGACTTGCTGGACTTCCGCATTCCTCGCCAGGAGGAGGATTTTCTTCCCAACTTCCGTGGAGGAGATATCGTCATCTGCTATGCATATCAGGACGAACCGGACGTGCGTCATGAGATTCTGATGAAAGGAAACATCGTAGAGATTACTCCCGACCGGCTGACGGTGCTGCTGAGAAACGGTCAGCAGAACAAAGACATCATCGGCGACGAAGGAGATGTGTTTGCCATCGAGCACGATGCCTCGGACGTATCGGCCACCAGTGCCATGCGGGGACTCTACGCCTTTTTGTTGGCACGTACCGAACGGAAGGAACTGCTGCTGGGAGTACGTCCGCCACAGCGCGATACCTCGCTGACGCTCCAGGGAGATTACGGAAGGTTCAACGAACTGATTCTGAAGGAGAAGCAGGCCAGCGACTATTTCCTGCTGGTAGGACCTCCGGGAACGGGAAAGACGTCGTGTGCCCTGCGCTACATGGTGGAAGAGGCACTGACCGACCCGAAGACCTCGCTGTTGCTGCTCTCGTATACCAACCGTGCGGTAGACGAGATTTGCGGCATGCTGGTCGATTCGGGAATTGCCGAAGAGCATCCGTTCATCCGTATCGGCAACGAACTGTCCTGCGACAAGCGTTTTGTGCCCTACCTGCTGAAGCACAGCCTGGCCGACTGCCCGAAGCTGACGGATATCCGGCAGAAAATTGCACAGACGCGTATTTTTGTCGGTACGACTACGGCCATCAACAACCGCCTGCATCTCTTCAACCTGAAGCAGTTTGAGATGGCCATCATCGACGAGGCTTCGCAGATTCTGGAGCCCGACCTGATCGGTATTCTATCGGCCCGCCACGACCGCAGCAATGCCATCGGAAAGTTTGTGCTCATCGGCGACTACAAGCAGTTGCCGGCCATTGCCCTGCAGGGTGAGGAGGAGGCCAGCATCACCGATCCCTTGCTGCAGAGCATCGGACTGTATGATTGCCGGAACTCGCTTTTCGAACGGTTGTACAAGCAGAGTGCTCCGGAGTTCCGGAGTATCCTGCACAAGCAGGGACGGATGCATCCTGCCATTGCCGACTTTCCGAATCATGCGTTTTATTTCCGTGAGCAGCTGGAGGCGGTACCGTTGCCGCATCAGGAGGAGGCTCTCCCCTACGCGACGGACTGTGCACCGGCCGACAACCTGGACCGCCTGTTGATGAAACGCCGGATGGTCTTCGTCGCTGCACGGCCCTCAGAGGAAATCAATGCATCGGAAAAGAGCAACCTGAACGAGGCCCGCATCACGGCTTCACTGCTGCAGCGGATCTACCAGCTCACGGCTCCCGACTTCAATCCGCACAAGACGGTAGGAGTCATCGTCCCCTACCGCAACCAGATTGCCATGATCCGCAAGGAAATCAGCCGCCTGGGGATTCCGGAACTGATGGATATCTCCATCGATACGGTGGAGCGTTATCAGGGCAGTCAGCGCGACGTCATCGTCTATTCGTTTACCATACGCAATACCAGTCAGTTGAACTTCCTGACATCCAATACCTTCCGCGAGGGAGAGTTTATCATCGACCGGAAACTGAACGTGGCCATCACCCGAGCCCGGAAGCAATTGCTGCTGACCGGGAATCCGGAGGTGCTGGGAGCCAGTCTGACCTTCTACAAGCTGATGGAGTACATCCGCATGCACAACGGCTACATCGATACGGACGTAACAAGTTTCTGCAAAGGCGATTTCGAGATTCCGGACTACGACGTCCGCTGGGACATCCGTCCGGAGAATTATGCCCTCCCCGAAAGTTTCCGGAAGGCCTTCGAGGCAGTTATCCTGAAAGACGAAACCAAGGAGGCCGATACCCTGTTCCGGGAACAGACCGATTACGGACGGATGAATTTCAGTCGGCTGGAAGCCCTTCCCGCCGAAGTACGGGCCGCCCGCATCGCCGGGTACAACCATTATTACCTGTGCCGTCAGTACAGTGCCGCACGCTCGCTCTACGAAAATAGCGGAAACAGTCTGTTCCAAGCGGTACGCAACGTGTCCGGACGGGTGGTTTTCTGCGACCTCAGCCACGAATGCGGGGCTTCGGGACTGGCCTTCATCGACAGTTGCAGCCGACTGCCTCACCTGGACCTGACCTATGTGGGCATTGCCCCGGTCGAAGAGGGAGAGACGGTAACCCGGGGACTCTTTGCCCAACCGCCTTACGACCGGTATGCCTGTGATATTTATCCGCGACTGGCGGCCGTGAGAAACGAGTTCTGGAATGCGCATGCAATGGTTCCGGAACTGATTATTTTCAATATGAGCAACCTGTTCGACCGGATTGCTCCGGCGGAGGCAAGGGGACTGGCCCTGCAGATCAACCAGTTGATGCACGCGCGTCCCCAGAACCACTATCTGCTGCTGTTCCGCGACGACGCAGGTACCCGCATGAACCTACACTCGTATCATGCGTTTACGGCTCACCTCTCGCAGGTACTCCGTCCCTGGAACGAACAGATGCCTTTCCAAGGCCGTTTCTACTATCAGCAGGGGGGAGGCAACCGGCCGGAGTCTGAAGCATATGTATATGAGATAAGAAGCAACCGGTCTTGAGCCGGACATGTCACACAGAATGATTGAACCATTATGACACCTAAAAAAGCAATTATCATCGGAGCGACGTCGGGCATCGGCTATCAGGTAGCCTGCCTGTTATTGAAGGAAGGATGGACCCTCGGCATTGCCGGACGAAGGGAAGACAGACTGGAGGCTTTCCGCCAGAAGGCTCCGGAACGGATTTACGTTCAGCGTATTGACATACTGGAAGCGGATGCCGACCAGAAACTGGAGCAGCTCATCGGCCGCCTGGGAGGGATGGACCTCTACCTCCACAGTTCCGGCATCGGGTTTCAGAATGCCAGTCTGAATCCCGAAACGGAAATCCGTACGCTGGAGACCAACGGTACGGGATTCGTACGCATGGTGAGTGCCGCCTACCGTTATTTCCGTACGGCAGGGAAAGGCCATCTGGCCATCATCAGTTCCATTGCAGGTACCAAGGGACTGGGACTGGCTCCGGCATATTCTGCCAGCAAACGGTTTCAGAATACCTACCTGGATGCACTGGAGCAGTTGGCACACCTGGAGCACCTGCCCCTGGTCTTTACCGACATCCGCCCGGGATTTGTGGCAACCGACCTGCTCAACAACGGAAAGCATTATCCCATGCTGATGCGTCCGGAGGCCGTAGCACAACACATTGTCAAGGCCTTACACCGCAGAAAGCGCACGGTAATCATCGACTGGCGCTACCGGATACTCGTTGCCTTGTGGAAACTCATTCCCCGTCGGTTGTGGAAATACCTGCCGGTGAAAAACTGAGCCGAAGGTTTCCCGGAACCCATTGAACCGTCCCCAAAATAGGGAAAATATCCTGACAGTTTCCGCTTCGGCCAGCCCCAATATACCTAAAAATAGGGATTGACTGCCGTAAAATATCCGTCTAATTTTGCAGCGTTTTTAATAGATATTTTACGTTGAAATGGGGAATTTAAGACAAAAGGGATTTTGGGTAACTTTATTATTTGTATTTTCAGGAATTCATCTCCAGGGTCAGACCCTCAGGGGAAAAGTGCTGGATGCCCTTACTCAAGAGGCTTTGGGCTATGCCACGGTAGAGATTCACTCGTGTGAGGACAATGCATACCTTGCCGGGGGAGTCACAGGAAATACAGGGGAATTTTCGCTGACACTGAAACAGCCGGCCGGGAAAGTCCGGGTAACGGCTTCTTACCTGGGATACAAGTCTCAGGAACAGCTTCATACGTTCAGGCCGAAGGACAACTATCTCCGGTTTGAACTGGCGGAAGACGCACACAGCCTGAATGAAGTGATTGTAAAAGGCTTGAGTCAGGCAGAAAAGGTGCAGCGTCTGGCCTATAATGTCTCACTGATTGAAACCACACAACTGAAAAATACCACGCTCGACCTGTCGAGTGTGATTGACAAGATCAGCGGGGTAAAAATCCGGTCGACCGGAGGAGTCGGCTCGGAATCGAACGTGACACTGAACGGCTTTTCGGGAAGGCACGTAAAGATCTTCATCGACGGAGTACCCATGGACGGGATGAGTTCTGCCTTCGGACTGAACAACATTCCTGCGGGACTGGCCAAGCGGGTGGAGGTCTATAAGGGAGTGGTGCCCGTAGAACTGGGCGGGGATGCCCTGGGAGGTGCCGTCAACATCGTGACCGACCATACCCGACGTACCCGGGTCAATGCCTCATACTCTTTCGGTTCCTTCAATACACACAAGAGCAATGTGTATGCGGAATGGACTTCCAAAAAGGGATTCTACGTTTCGCTGAATGCCTATCAGAATTATTCGGACAACGACTACAAGGTGAACATCGACCATTATACCCGGTTCGGGGAGAACGGAAATACAGTGGTCTACGAGGACCTGAAGGTCCGGCGCTTTCATGCCAAATACCATAACGAAGCAGCCATACTGAAAATCGGTGTGGTCGACAAGCCTTTTGCCGACCGCCTCCTCTTCGGATTTACCGGAGGTTACGAGTACAAGCAGACACAGAATGCCTCGAACATGAACTGGGTGTATGGGGCCCGCTATACGACGGCCAATACCCTCATGCCTCAGCTGACGTACGAGAAGAAGTTCAAGGTGCTGAAAGGCCTGCATGTATCGATGAACGGCAACTACAATTTCGGGCAGTCGTATGCGGCCGATACGGCCAGCTGCAATTACAACTGGCTCGGGGAGCAGAGCAAGCCGAAGAGTGCGCCGGGCGAGCTGGCGTATACGAAGTACCGCTACCGCGACAACAACGGGGCGGCGAATTTCCGGGTGGCTCTGTTTCCGGCAGAAGGACATGCCCTGTCACTCAGCAGTACACTGACCACCTTCTCGCGTTCGGGAAAAGACGAGACACAGGTTAAGGCCGAATACGAGCATCCGCAGAAAAGCCGGAAACAGGTGACGGGACTGAGCTATAAGTACGACCACAAGGGGAAATGGAATACCTCGCTCTTCGTAAAGAATTACCTCAACCACCTCGAGGCTTACCTCGATCCGGAGGGAGGCAGCAACTACCAGGATTACCGCAGTACCTCTTCGTACTGGGGCGGAGGAATGGCCAGTACGTATTTCTGGGGAAAGCATACCCAGGTACGGCTGTCGTACGAATATGCGCTGCGCCTGCCTACCAGCCGGGAACTCTTCGGTTCGGGTGATGATATCGAACGGGGGAACTCGGGACTGAAGCCTGAAAGCAGCAACAACGTCAACCTGGGCATTACCACCTCTCCCATCGACCTGCTCCACCACCGGCTGACCATCGATGCGGCCTTCCAGTACCGTGAGATACAAGACTACATACGCCGGAGCACGAACAACGACAACGGGCGGGCCTCGTCGAAAAACGACGGTGGGGTACGGAACCTGGGAGGAGATTTCGGGGTGCGCTATACTTACCGCAACTGCTTCTTCGTGGGAGGCAACTTCAGTTACATCGACATGCGGAGCATGACCCGGTATGTGGCCGGTACCCAGCGCGAAAGCAAGAACTACAAGCAACGGATTCCTGCCATCCCGTACATGTACGGCAACGGTGAGGCCGGTGTCACGCTGCGCAACTTCCTCCGCCAGGGTACGACACTCGATATTCATTACATGATGAATTACATCCATGCCTTCAGCTACGAGTGGAATGCCTACCACAATCCGGAACTGGAGGTACCGACCCAGTTCTCGCACGATATTTTCGTGAGCTATAATTTCGGGAAACAGTCGGAGTTCACCGTATCGGCCGAATGTACCAACCTGCTCGACGCACGGTTGTACGACAATTTCAAGATGCAGAAACCCGGCCGTGCCTTTGCCATTAAATTCGGATATAATTTTACTAAATAAGACCAAAAAGAATCATGCAGACAAACACTTTTTTTCAGATTTCAGGGCTTGCCCTGTGTGCCTGTATGCTGAGTGCATGCAATGAAGACTACGCCGGCAGTCAGGCTTCGGATATGGGCGGCAATTCACCCACACAATACATCGTCATCAGTGGCTCAGGGGAAAACAACGGAGCTTATCTGCAGCAGAAGGATGATCCTGCCAGCGGCATCGTCGACCCGACCCGTCCCGACGGTCGTATTTTCTTCAGCGGGAACAACCCCGACTTTGTCAATTACCATAACGAGATCCTCATCGGCATGAATTATCCTTCACAGGGTGGCTCGTCTTCCGACTATATCACCAAGGCCTGGAAACTGGTCGACCGGAAACTGACCCCGCACGGCAACGGAGTGGCGCTCGACGGGGACGTGAAGGCAAGGGGTATCTTCAAGAATTACCTCATCGGGATGTCCGACCAGACGGGAAACGGCCATTACGAGCGGGTGAAGTTCATCGACTTGACACAGTTCAGTGCCGCAGTGGTGGACGGTGTCATCGACTGTGACGACCTGAGCAAGGAGCCGGCCAGCCTGATGGAAGGCGAGACATGGGGGGTAGGCGATATTGCCGAGTTCGGAGATTATGTATTGCTTTCCTACACCACCAAACATCTCTTGCCCGATCCGGCCAGCCGGGCCAAGGCGACTTACAGTACCGACCTGGCGAACAACCTTTACATCGGTGTCTACCGGTTCAACCCCGAAGACCCGGAGAAAGAGTATCTGAAGTACCAGCATGCCATCGTCCGCAAAAGCAAGGACCATCCGGGCAAGGAAGCCGGACAGATCAAGGGCAACCAGCGTTCGCGTACGGAAACGGGAATCGAAGTGGTTGACGATGAGATTTACCTGTTCTGCCAGAGCACGGCCAAGAATTACGGAAAAACGGTGCCGGAAGTTCCTTCTGCGGTATTGCGCATCAGCGGAAAGAACATCGAAAACGGAAAGCCGGTGGGCATAGACGACGATTATTATGTGAACCTGACTGAGAAAACCGGTCATTACCTGTGGAAGTGCTTCTATATAGGCGACCATAAGTTCTGCCTGCAGTTGTTTACCGAGGCCGGAACGGCAGGGGTTACGGAAGGCTCCCACAAGCGCTTCGGTATCTTCGATGTCCGTACCCAGGCCTATACCGAGGTAAGCGGACTTCCCGAGCCGGCCCTCATCAACGACATTGCCCTGGCCTGTGCCGTCGATACCGACAACCACACCATCACATTTGAGATTGAGACTGCAGACAGCCGACTGCCGGCACTCTATACCATCGACAAAGAAGGAAAGGCCACACGTGGCGCCGAGGTGGATACCGAGTCTATCAAGGGAGTCAGTCTGTTGAAGGAAAAATAAGCAGTTATCATTGATTGTCATGAATAAACTATTCCACCACATCCATTTATGGATATCGCTTCCCCTGGGACTGGTCATTACGGTGATCTGCCTGACAGGGGCAGCCCTGGTCTTCGAACGGGAAATCACCCGAGGAATGAATCCTCATCTTTACCGGGTTACGGAACAAGGAAACATCCCTCCCCTCTCTCCTTCCGAAATAGTAGCACGGATTGGAGAGCAAGTGCCTGATTCGCTGCATCTGACCTCTCTGCAGCTTTCAGGCAACCCCGGGGAAACCTGGATGGCCGCTTTCAAGGAAACGGGGAAACGCTCCCTGAGCCTCAATCCCTATACGGGAGAAGTGAACGGCTGGACACAGACCCATCCGTTTTTCCAGACCCTGCGCAAATTGCACCGCTGGCTGCTGGACCCTCCGGCCTTCAAGGGCGGAGCCTCGGCCGGTAAAACCGTGGTAGGCATCACTACCCTGCTCATGGTGTTCATCCTGGTATCGGGACTGGTTATCTGGATTCCGCGCAACCGGAGGGCATTGAAAAACCGTTTGCGGGTAGTCTGCAACAAGGGATGGAAAAGGTTCTGGTACGACAGCCACGTGTCTCTCGGCTTTTATGCCACTCTTTTCCTGCTGGTCATGGCACTGACCGGTCTCACCTGGTCCTTCCCGTGGTACCGGAACGCTGCCTACAGTCTGCTGGGGGCTTCGCCTTCACGGTCGCAGGCACCGAAATCGCCCTCCCATTCTTCTCCCAAAGAAGAAAGAGCCGCCGCATTCGACTATGCGGTCTGGGACAAGGTCGTGCAAGAACTTCATCAGCAGTATCCCTCGTATGCCTCCATCACCCTGAGCCGGAGTGAAGCCAAAATCAGTCTTCCCGGCAGGATGAGACGCAGCGATACGGTCCGTTTCGACTCCCGCACCGGCGAGATACGGAAGGTCATTCCCTATCAGGATACCCCACGGGCGCAGCAGCTGAAGATGTGGTTTTATGCCTTCCATACCGGAAGCTGGGGAGGCCTCACCACCCAGATACTTTATTTTCTGGCAGCCCTGATCGGAGGTATCTTGCCGCTGAGCGGCTACTACCTCTGGTTCAAACGGACCAGAAGACGGAAGACAACTGTCTGACAGGTCTTTCCGCCCCCCGGAACAGGGCAGGTGGTCCCATCTATCTGTAATTTGTCCTCTTTTCAAAGGCCATGGTAAGATGCAGCGCATCCCGTACTATGGCCTTTGTAGTTGGGTACTCTCTTTGCGGATGGTCTCCCGGATACAGCCAGTCTCCGAAGATACAGTCCGAAACCTCCCTCCCGGTTATCTGATAAAGACATTCTTCACCCGCTGCAGCCAGAAGCGGCTCTGATTGAAATGGAAAGGCTTATATTCCGTATTGGTCTTTATGACGTTATTGCGGAACACCAGTCCGTCTACCGATTTGGCATACAGCACAGGCGCATCGAACACATCGAATTCATTTTCCTCTATGACAATAGCTTCCTGATTTCCCCCGTGGAAATACTGCGTCTGACCGTCCAGGTCGGGTATTTCGGGATAAATGGAAATCACCGCATTGGTAAACTGGTACATACTGGTAAGCGCATTGATAAACTGATTGTGACGGATGCGCACGTCGCGGCAGGCACCGGTCTCATACCACCCGTTGCAGTCGCCGCAAAGCAGGATAGCCGTCCCCGAAGTATGGTCAAATACGTTATGCTCCACTACCGTACGGCGAGGGGTACTGAACAGCGCACCCCGTGCACGGTTGTTCCTGATGACATTGTGACAGAACTCCACTTCCGGCGACCAGGTAAGATTTTCCATTCCGAATCCCTCCTGTCCGCTTACCTGCGCCGGAACATCACTGCCGAACGTAATTAGATATTCCCTGGCTCCCGCTATTTCCTCCTTATCGTAAGGACGGATAGACACAATGCGGCTGGTGTCTCCCACAATCTCCATGGTTTTCGAAGCAATGAACTGCACGTCATCGCCAGGACGTCCCCACTCAAATCCCCAGGACTGTCCGTGCATGTAACGCCCCACCAGCGTACGGTTGTCAATGCGCCTGATCACTTTCAGATACGTACCGTGCACGTTGATGGCATCATCCATCATCCCCTCATACAGTCCGTTTCTGGAAATAATCTTTCCCTTGCATCCCGAAAAATGAGTCGCATCCGCCTGCGTCGTAAAATAGCGCGGATCGTTTTCCCCTTTCAGGCAAACGTTGAATCCGTCGAGCGTAATGTTCTCGCATAACTGTGCCAGAAGTCCCATTCCCTCCGCATAATGCACGCTGATGCGCGACAAAGAAGTGTTTACGTTGTGCGACAGGAAGATTCCCGGTGCAGGCCGTCCCCAGCCCCGCATGGCAAAGACAGTCCCCGGCACCAGCCGCGGGTCCTTCCATCCCGGAGCCTGTATCCGGTTTTCACCTACCTTATATACCCCTTTTACCGGACAACCCATATCTCCGGCATTGTATATCAGCCGACGGGTATCCGGCTCAAAAGCCACTCCCCACTGTGGAGTCAGTTCCCATCCTTCGCCATAAGCTTCGAATATCGAATCCCGGGTAATACGGCAGTTCACCCAGGGAGCCGGTTCAAAGGTAATCCCCTTTTCCGGGTCGGAAGCCACAATCTTCACCTGCGTGATATGAGGAGCAGCGAAATCGATGCTGAAATCCTGCAAGGTACAGTTCTCCGAATGCAACAGCGATACGGGCAGCATCCGTCCGTGAAAGACCAACTGCGCCCCGTTTCCCTCCACGGTAAGATGCTTCATGCCCTCCAGCGGAAGTCCCACCTTTTTGGGATTGTCCTGATCATGGTTGGAAATATAATATACGCGCGAAGCTGCCCCCTTTTCGTGAAAATGATACACCCCCTCATGGAAGCGGATGACTATGCTGTCGCTTTCATCGCACTCCTGCTTGATGGTGTCGACCAGCCTGTTCATTGCCTGCGACACATTCTTCTTTGTTCCGGCCTTGAGACCGTATTCCGCCACGTCATACACCTTTACCGTCTGTGCCATACCCAGGCTGCAAATACAGGCGAATGCACACCATAATATTCTTCGTTTTTCCATAGTCGTTTTTCAGTAAAGTAAATAAATAAACACATTACGGGACAAGCCGGTTCACCTCACGCCTATCCCGCAATAAATATAGGAATAAATCATGTAATCCCCATCAACAAACCGTCTGGAAGTAAACGGGCAGTCGGCCGTGCACGATTCTTCCACCGGTTGCACGATGTACCAGTTCCGGAACAGATCACGGCATGTCACTTCCCCTGCATAAAGGTATTTCCGAAGACACACCTTTATGCACCACATAAAAGCCCGCCATGTTTTTCAAAAAGACGGCGATGATTTTGAAAAACATGGCGGGCTGTTGCATGACGCATAACGATGCGTGTCCGCATCCCTGCTTTTGCGCAGGCATTTCCTTAAGCAGAAACCGGAGCGTTCTCTCCGCTACCGTCCCTGCCCTCTTTCTGTACAATCTGCCGCAGCCGGCGGTACATATAGATAAAGGCCGGTACCAGGAAGAGATTGGCAAAGATCCAGGCCGTAGAATCTCCGAAGCAGACTCCGGTAAATCCCCATATCGGCACGATGACCACACTCACCAGGATACGGGCAATCATCTCTGCCACCCCCGAGAACATGGCCAGCATGGTATATCCCGCTCCCTGAATGGAATAGCGCAAGATACACAGCGAGCCCAGGAAGGGGAAGAACGATACATTGATATGCAGGAAGAGGGCCGTATAGTCGATGACCTCCGTTTCCGACGGATCGATGAACAGCATGGCAAACGGCTCGGAGAAGCCCCACAGCAAGGCAATGACACAGGCCACATAGACCAGCATCATCCACGTAGCCGACTTGATTCCCTGCCAGATGCGTTCCGGCTTACCGGCCCCGTAATTCTGTCCGCAGTAGGTGGCCATGGCCATACCCAAGCTCTCCAGCGCACAGAGGAAGACCATCTTGATACGCATGGCCGCCGTGAAGGCAGCGACACAGGCCGTTCCCAGGGCATTGTTCGCACTCTGGAGCATGATGCTTCCGATGGCCGTAATCGAAAACTGAAGTCCCATCGGCACCCCGATTCCCAGCAGCTGCTTTGCCAGTTCCGGACGGAAGCGGCGGTCGGAAGCCGTGGTCTTCAGAATATCAAACTTCCGGTACATGTAATGATAGCACAGGAATGCCGAAAGTCCCTGCGAAAAGACCGTCGCAAGGGCCGCTCCAGCCACTCCCCATCCCAGTACCAGGATACAGAAGATATCGAGCAGGATATTCAGTACCGTAGCAAAAAGCAAGAACCAGAAAGGCGTCTTGCTGTCGCCCAATGCACGGATAATGCTGGAAAGCAGGTTGTAATAAAACGTACAGGGAATACCGATAAAGGTAATCAGCAGGTACTGGTAAGCCCCGTCGAAAATGTTATCGGGCGTCTGCATGCTGTGCAGGATATAAGCACAGAGCAGGCTGGTCACAAGGGCAATGCCCACCGACATCACTCCCGCCAGTTTCAGGCTCACCGACACCAGGCGCCGCATGGTCATATAGTCGCGTGCCCCGAACTTCTGGGCCACCGGAATGCCGAAGCCGCTGCAACAGCCGTTACAGAAACCCAGAATCAGGAATACGACCGAAGTGCTTGCCCCGATTGCTGCCAGATCATTGATCCCTAAGAATTTTCCAACGATAGCGGCATCCACAAGCGAGTAGGTTTGTTGCAATATATTTCCAAGCAACAGGGGGAAGGTGAAATTGAGAATAAGCGGCAGGGGAGCACCCTCCGTCAT
>OGNO01000614.1_pt1 | contig 22868 bp, 16 predicted proteins | sample 1573491 | NCBI WGS metagenome assembly OGNO01 (sample SAMEA2581900, study PRJEB24529) | metagenome | biome: Human gut stool | place: China | collected 2011
AGAATTGCTTTAGCAATTCTTGGAGTGCAAAGCGCTGGCTTTGCACTTTTTTATGCAATTTGTGGCAAAAAGCAATGTGTATCCTTTACAGTTAGCATAGTATACTGTATTATTTGAATTATTAAATCAAAAGTTGATATGGTAAGAAAGATTGAGAAAGGATTACAGGTTTGGTATGGAAAAAATGAATAAAGAATATCCGGTTTTTAGTAATTGGAAGTTTGTGTTTCATGAGATGTACAGCTTAGATCATAAATATCCATGGTATATTGCAATTCGTTCTGTAGCTGGATTTTTAGCTCCGTTTATTGCAGCGATCATTCCGAGTGTTGCGATCAGTCTGGTTGAAAAAAGGGCAGACTTTTTAACCTTTTTTGGTATAATGCTTGTATTTGTACTTGGGAATATGATCATAGGAATCATTTCTGCGAAGTATGATTTTCTGATAAAAAAGAAGAATTACAAGGTACAGTTTCAGTCTGTCCAGAAGAAGGTAATCAGTAAAATTATGACTGTGGATTATCAAATTTTGGAGAGTGTAGAAGGAAAACGACTGGCGGATGGTGCAAAATATAGTTACTGCGTGGAATGGAATGGCTGGAGCCGTATTATGGACATGTTTACTCCTTTTGCATTTAATTTATTAGGAATTATTGTATATACGATCATACTGATTCCGAGATGCCCGTGGGTTCTGCCGGTTTTTGCGATCATGAGCATTATGAATGTGATGATTGAGAGAAAAATTGCTCTAAAGGGTTACCGGAAATACAGAGAAACCATCTGGGAAACGGATTCCAGAGTGGAATATTTTTTCCAGAGAAGTACATCGGCTACAGATGGCAAAGATATCCGACTGTATCGCATGGAAAAGTGGTTTGTAGATGTTATGAAGACATTAGTTCAGAGGCGGATGAAGGTATGGAAACGCGTGGAAATGTATTATTTTCTGCCACATCTTTCAGACACGATCTGGTCGTTCGTGCGCGACATCATTGCATATACTGTGCTGGTGAATCAATTTCTTGCGGGAGAATTAAATGCGACCACGTTTACATTTTATCTGGGAATTATTACCGGATTTGCTGGTTGGTTAAATGGTGGCAATATGGGAGACGGCTTTGTACGTGCTAACAGCGAGATGATTCGTTGTAACTGGGGCATTAATGATTATCGCAGTTTTATGGATTTGCCGGATTCCAAACATAATACAGATAAAGAAAATCAGGAAAGAAAGGCAGATCAAGAAGAGACTTCAAAAACGCTCTATCAAAAAAATGGTACAGATCAAGAAGAAATTTCCAAAACTATCTATCCCCAAGATGGTACAGATCAAACGGAGAAAGGTGTCACTCTTGAATTCAAAAATGTATGTTTTCGTTATCCTGGTGCAGAACATGATGTGATACATAATCTGAATCTTAAAGTGAAGGCAGGAGAAAATATTGCACTGGTGGGTGTAAATGGAGCCGGAAAGACTACTTTAGTGAAACTTTTGTGTGGCTTTTATCATCCGAATAAAGGGCAGATTCTTATTAATGGCAGGGAGATTTCTGATTATCCGGAGACAGAGTACCGTAAGCTGGTGGGTGCGGTATTTCAGGATATGATGGTGATGGCAACTTCGGTTGCAGAAAACATCGCCTGTGAGAAACAGGAAGATATTGACGAGCAGAAGCTGCGGCAAGCAATGCGGCTTGCGGATATTGAGGAAAAGATCTGTTCTTTGCCAAGGAAAGAAAAGACGTCTGTTACCAACTTTTTGGACAAAGATGGTGTATCGTTTTCAGGAGGAGAATTGCAACGTATCTTACTGGCAAGAGCCTTATATAAGGATGCACCGCTTTTATTGCTCGATGAGCCGACCAGTGCATTAGATCCGTTGGCTGAGACAGCGGTTTATGAGCAGTATCATCGGTTATCACAGGGAAAAACGACAATTTTTATTTCCCATCGTCTGGCAAGTACCAAATTCTGTAACCGCATTATTTATTACGAAAACGGTCAGGTGAAAGAGGATGGCACGCACGATGAATTGATGAAAGAAAACGGTGCGTATGCCAGAATGTTTGAGATACAAAGTCAATATTATAATGAGAAAGGTGGTGATTCTGATGAGTAAGCATGCGATCAGTAACGAAAAAGAATCTGTAGGAAAAATTTTCAAGAAATTTATGCATGTCATTGGGATCAATCACAGATTATGTAAATGGATCCTGCCATGCAATCTTGGAAAAAACATTATTATGGCGGGGCTGCCTTATGTGGGGATTGTATATGGATGTGATATCTTAAATGCATTAGTGGAACAGGAAGCGAAAAGTAATATTATGAGCATGGTTTATCAGCTTTTGGGAATTACTTTTGTTATGACACTTCTGTACCATATTTTGGACAAGGCAGGAAATGCTATGCGCGATAGCATCCGTTATCGGATCAAGGCAGATATTTCTGGCAAAGCGGCAAGTCTGGATTATCAGGAACTGGAATCGCAGGAAAGTATGCAGCTTTTGACCGCAGCATTAGAAGGTGAGAAAGAGAGTGGCGGTATTTATTGGTTTTCCGATAAATTGGGAGTGCTGATTGGTGATGTTGCCTCCATCTTCTATGCATTTATCGTACTCGTCCCGATATTAACAAAGAAACAGCACCTGGTTGGAAATGGTGCAACGCAAATTCTAAACTCGAAGTGGATCATATATCTTATTTTTCTGCTGAATCTGTGTTCCATGTTCCTTTTTATGTGGATATCCAAGAGGGGCAACAAAAAGCAGTATGAAATTTATGAGGAAAGTTTGGATGCAATTCGCAAGGATGATTATTTTTACAGGGAAATTCTCAGTAAATATGCGACAGGGAAGGAAATTCGCCTATATGCTTTAAAGGATTTACTGCTCCGTGATATGACCGGAGTATGGAATGAAAAATGTGACATTCAGGATCGAAAGCTGGATATTCAGGAAAAAATCAAAATTCGTTACCTGATCGTGCAGGCATTGCTTCTGGTGGTTTCTTATACGGTGATCGGAGTCAGAGGTGTCAATGGAATGATCACAGGAGCGGAAGTTGTTAAATATGTATCGGCACTGACAGCACTGGGAGGTGCCTGCCAATATATGGTGGATCATTTTGAAACAGTGCTGCTCAATATGCAATATTTACACCACTATTATGAATATTTGCAACTTCCAAATCACAAAAAGACAGGGGATAAGTCTGTAGCCGACTTAAAACCGCAGGAGCTGGTGATTACCTTTGAGGATGTAAGTTTTCAATATCCCGGAAGTAAAAAGGATAGTCTGAAGCATATTAATCTCACATTTCATTATGGAGAGAAAATTGCTCTGGTAGGTCCAAATGGTGCAGGAAAAACAACTCTGATCTTACTGTTATGCAGATTGTACGAACCGACACAGGGACGGATATTGTTAAATGGAATTGATATTCGTGAATATGATTATGAAGAATATCTGGCAATGTTTGGTGTGGTATTTCAGGATTTCAAGCTGTTTGCTATGACGGTGGCAGAAAATGTTGCGGCAAGTGAAGAGTATGATGAACAGAAAATAGAAGAGGTTTTGGAGAAAGCCGGAATTTGGGATCGTGTCCGAAAAATGGAACAGGGAATCCACAATGCGCTGTATAATATCGGCATAAAAGGTGTTGAGGTGTCTGGCGGTGAGGCACAGAAAATTGCTATTGCGCGTGCATTATATAAGAATGCACCATTCATTATTCTGGATGAACCAACCAGTGCATTAGATCCTATGGCGGAGTATGAGATTTATTCAGGCTTTGATCGTTTGATTCAGGACAGAATGGCTGTATACATATCTCATAGAATGTCAAGCTGCCGTTTCTGTGAACGGATCGTTGTACTAAAAGATGGACAGGTACAGGAACAGGGAAGCCATGAAGAACTGATTGACAGAGATGGCATTTATGCGATGATGTGGAATGCACAGGCACAAAATTATCAATAGTATGAAGGGAATCAGAGGGATGTGATTTAAGAAAAAGACAGCAGGTAGTATCATTGCTACATACATAGTACAATATTATAGATAAAAAGATGCACACAAATAACCGCCAGAAGTAATCTGAGCGGTTATTTGTGCTGATAGATATAAAATTTATTAGCCAACATGACCATATATAGGCTCTGCATCGTTATGCTTTTGGAGCTGTCAGCTTAAATACACAGGCACCGTGTGCATCCACTTCAAAAGAAAGTGAATCCGCAACGGAAATGCTTGTATCGGACCATAGCTCTTTTGCACCGGTATACTCTGCAAGATCATAAGCAGACAGATCAAAGGTCAATGTTTGTGACTTGTCTGTTATATTAAACAGTGCGATATAGACCGAACTGTCTTTTTTATCTGGTGCGATCCATGCGATTTCGTTTTGGGTGCGGTAAAGCTGATGAGCGCAAAACGTATCTTTTGCGATTGCAAGAACCTTGGCATTTGTTAATAAAGAAAGCGTAAATGCATCATTTCTTGGAAGATCGGCACCGATCATCAATGGAGAGCGCATCATGCACCAAAGTGTCATCATCGTGATCTGTTCTGCTTTGGTAAATTTTGTCCATGTATTTTCTTCATATACGACACGCAAAGCACCAACCGGGAGCATATCGGCATCAGGCCAATGTCCGGGACCGGAATGGGTACACCATTCTTCGGCACGATCAAACATACCGAGCAATAAATTCCAGTCATCCCAAAAGTCATCGGTGATGCGCCACATATTGGCATATTTTTTCAAATGTTCTGCTTCGTGAAGTGGAGCAGGACCGGGTGAAAGACTTAATACAATATCTCTGGAACATTCTCTGACTGCCTGGCTGATCAGCTCGATCTCGCGTCGGCAATGAGGATATTCTCTTGCAATATCATCTACTTTTACAAAGTCAACGCCCCACGTTGCATAGAGATCAAAAAGGCTTTTATAGTAATCCAGAGAACCTTCTGTCTGATCGTCACATTTTAATCCGTACATATCAGGATTCCATTCACAGATGGAGTTTGGATTGGCAACCTGTCTTGCTGTATAGGTGCTGTTTTTGATCGGAAGGTTTTTGTGCGCTGCCATACGTGGCATTCCACGCATAATATGGATGCCAAATTTCAAACCAAGACTGTGTACATAATCGGCAAGCGGTTTGAATCCTGCATTGTCTGTGGCACTTGGAAAACGATTTACGGCAGGCAGCAAACGACCATATTCATCCATACATAAGTCAGAAAATGGTTCGTAGGCATGAGAAGCGGCTGTCGGCTGATACCATTCGATATCTACAACAATGTATTCCCATCCATATTGTTTGAGGTGCTTTGCCATATAATCGGCATTTGCTTTTACGTCTTTTTCGGTTACGGCAGCGCCATAACAGTCCCAACTGTTCCATCCCATTGGTGGTGTTTGTGCTATCATTTGGTAATCTCCTTTTGTTTTGTTCTATCTTATTTTTATCTGATCTGCCTTTGGAAGTTTTGAGGGCAGATGTTTTTTGCGTTAGAACGGATATTGCTTATCACTGATTATAGTATAATAAAAAATAATCTTATAAGTAAAGCGATAGAAAGCAGAAAAATTATATAATCTATAAGATAGAAGTGTTATATATGATGCAATAGCAATATTTGATACTTTATATGGCAAATGCATCATGAGAATCTGTGTATTGAACAATTTTCGGAAATATAATATTATTGAAAAAGTTTTATTAGCGTACAGAGAAATTTTTAAATAGATTGATGAAAAAGGAGAAGTGACCATGGAGCGAGATCTTACAACCGGCAGTGTGTTTCGAAATGTTATTTTGTTTTCACTGCCATATTTATTGTCGTATTTTTTACAGACTTTATATGGCATGGCAGACCTGTTCATCATAGGACAGTTTGACAGTGTTGTCGGTATCACGGCAGTATCAATCGGATCGCAGGTTATGCACATGCTGACCGTGATGATTGTTGGACTTGCGATGGGAACAACTGTCAGTATAGCACAGGCAGTTGGCAGCAAGGAACACAAAAAGGTAGCAAAATGTGTGGGAAATACAGTGATTTTATTTATGGCAGTTTCCATCGCATTGATGGCACTTTTATTGTTCTTTGTACATCCGATCGTTCAGATCATGTCAACTCCGGCAGAAGCAGTAGATGAGACAGTAACGTATCTGACAATCTGTTTTATCGGTATTCCGTTTATTACGGCATATAATATTATCAGTGCCATCTTTCGTGGAATGGGCGACAGCAAAAGTCCGATGTATTTTATTGCGGTTGCCTGTGTTGCCAATATTGCGTTTGATTATTTGTTTATCGGCTTTTTCGATTTAGGAGCAGCCGGAGCTGCACTTGGCACAACGGTTTCGCAGGCGATCAGCGTCGTTATATCGCTTGTTGTGATCATAAAGAAACGCAGCATTACCTTGACAAAGACGGATTTTAAACCGGACAGTCAGATCATGAAGAAAATCGTGTCGATCGGTATTCCAATCGCTTTTCAGGATGGACTGATCCAGATTTCCTTTCTTTTGATCACGATTATTGCGAATCGTCGAGGTTTAAATGATGCAGCAGCAGTGGGAATCGTAGAAAAGATCATTAGTTTCCTTTTTCTTGTACCATCGTCTATGTTGTCAACGGTATCTGCCCTGGGCGCACAAAATATCGGTGCAAAGAAACCGGAAAGAGCCAGACAGACCTTATGGTATGCGATCGCCATTGCAGCAGGTTTTGGTTTTGTGGTAGCGATTGTAATGCAATTTGTGGCAGAACCGGTTGTTTCTTTATTTACCGATACGAACAGTTCAGGCGGAGCAGAGGTGATCCGGCTGGGTGGACAGTATTTACAGGGTTATATCTGGGATTGTGCTTTTGCGGGGATTCATTTTAGCTTTAGCGGCTATTTCTGTGCATGCCAGAAATCTATTTTTTCTTTTGTACATAACATAGTATCGATCAGTCTGGTGCGTGTACCGGGAGCCTATCTGATGTCAACACTTTTTCCGGCAACGCTGCTGCCAATGGGACTTGCTACGGCAGCCGGTTCTTTGGTATCGGTGATCATCTGCCTAGTGGCATTTGCATGGCTGAAAAAGAAGTCCGATGCCTGAAAACGTGCTGACGTTGCACTTTTCATGGAATAAAAGGAGTTGACAAGAAAGCACAATGCGTATAATCTGTGTTTGGAAAAAATACAACGATAAAACACACAAGCATGATGTTGTATGATCTGCTAAAGTGTTAAAAAAAGGAGAGAAAGCATATGAATAACAAAGGAATTGGAAGTATATTTTGTCTGATCGCGGCTGTTTTGACGGCAGCACGTTATATGGCTGCGGCAATGTTTATGAGTAATGTATCAAGCTGGGATGCAGGACTATTTGCATCGGGATTAGAGTATATCGGACCGGAATTAAAGATCGCATCGATCATTGCATTGATTGTCGGTATCGTATTTCTTGGAGCAGGCATTTATCAGGATATCAAGGAAAAAAAGAAATGAGTAATCCGTTAAAAGAACTTTCAAGAAAAGAATGGTGTCTGTGGATCGGTTCTTTATTGATCGTAACAATTTCAAATCTTGCAGGAAGGCAGCTTGATTATCTGACATTGATCGCAATAAGCTTTCTGGCAGCCTCTTTAACGATGCTACGTTCTTCTTATTATGCTATGGCATATGCATCCAATGATCTTGTATTGATCGTACTATGGAGTTTAGCTGCGATCAAAAATCCGGTTTATATTCCGGTCATTATGAATTTTTCTATCTTCTTTATCAATGATACGTATGGATTTTTAAGCTGGAGAAAGAGAGAACGCATTCAGATCAGTCTTGCAAAGTAGTTTTTTTGAGCGTTTTGATTTTTTAAATATAGGATACAGATATGGAGGAACATTTTGAACGAGAAAAAGGAACAAACGAATCATATACGAAAACAAGCAATAAAAGTAATAAAAAAGCTGATGAAACCGAAAGTGCTGATCGCCATTGCAATCTGTATCGGTATTGCATCGATATCATGGGGAGTCAAAGAAGAATTTTTTCAGGATGGGCAGACCGCAAAGCTTGGGTTTGAAGATATCGGTGAGTTAGCAACGCAGTCTGCAACCTGTACTTCGGTGCGTGTAGAAGGAAAGGATAAAAAACTTTTTGGCATGACGATTCCATTTACACAGACAAAATATATTTATACATATAATTCTGTTGTAAAAGCAGGTATCGACTTTAGTAAAGTAAAAGTGACGGACCGGTCGGGAACGTCTAAGAAAATATATGTAGAGATTCCGAAAGTAAAGGTCTTATCAACCACGATCGATTATGATTCTTTCAAAGTCTATCACGAAGAAGAAAGTATTTTTTCACCTATTTCGATGGAAGAGCATAATGCATCGATAAAAGAGTTAGAAAAGACTGCCAGAAAAGATGCAATAGCAAATGGTTTATTAGACAATGCTTATGATAATGCTAAAAAGATGTTACAGGCATTTTTAGAACAATCCTATGATTCGAAGAGGTATACGATTGTTTTTTCAAAAAAGAAGTAAAAGAATATATGGTATGAAAAGCGGTAAAGCATCTAAAAGATATGTTTTATCGCTTTTTTGCGTTACCGAAAACGAATTTATTCTATGTTTTACGATATTGCAATATATGAAATTTTTGCAGCAGGTACTTGAAAACTAATTATAGTTAGCTTATACTAACATTATTGAATGGATGAAATCATCCGATAAGCAAAAACAGAAACAATGGTCATATGGCAGAAAGGAGAATACCGATGTTTCTAGAAATGAAAAATATCAGAAAGCATTATGGCGAAGGGGAAAATAGGGTCGAGGTATTAAAAGGAATTGATATCGAGATTGAAAAAGGGGAAGTCTGTGTTTTACTTGGTCCTTCCGGTTCAGGCAAATCAACGTTACTCAATATTATCGGTGGGATTGATGAAGCGGATGAAGGTTACATAGCGATCCATGGCGACAAGATAGAAGATATGTCAGAAAAGCAGCTTACACAGTATCGTAGAAAACATTTAGGATATGTATTTCAAATGTATAATCTGATACCGAATCTGAATATCAAAGAAAATGTAGAGACCGGAGCCTATTTGAGTGATCATCCGATGGATACTGATGAGATCTTAAAAGGATTAGGACTTTATGAGCATAGACATAAGCTGCCAAACCAGTTATCGGGCGGACAGCAGCAAAGAACTTCGATCGGTAGAGCGATCATTAAGAATCCCGATCTTTTGTTATGTGATGAACCGACCGGAGCATTGGATTATAATACATCCAGAGAGATTTTAAAACTGATCGAACAGATCAATCAGACATATGGAAATACCATTATCATCGTGACACATAATGATGCGATCAAAAACATGGCAGACCGTGTGATCACGCTTCGTGATGGGCAGGTTCGAAAGAATTACAAAAACGAACACAAGATTTCTGCAAATGATTTGGAATGGTAGGAGGTCGTTATGAAAAATCCATTGAGAAAAAGACTGCCACGAGAGTTAAAAGAAGAATTTGGAAAATATCTGGTTATTTTTTTGTTCATGGTACTTCTGATCAGTCTGGTATCGGGTTTTCTGGTAGCAGATAACAGCATTATGGATGCTTATCAGAAAGGGTTTGATCAATATAATGTAGAGTATGGAAACTTTTCAACAAAAAATGCGATTGCTTCAAAAGACCGTAAAGCAATCGAAAAAGAGAACAAACTTATTTTATACGAACAGAATTATTATGAATTAAAAGAAAGTAAAAAGAATGCGACGATCCGCATATATGGCATGCGAAAGAAAGTCAATACATTGTGTCTGATGTCCGGTACCTATCCAAAAAAGGACAATGAGATCGCATTGGATCGTGTTTATGCAAAAAATAACAATTATAAGAACAACGACACGATTCGGATCGCAGGAAAGAACTATACGATCACCGGTATGGTTGCATTGCCTGACTATAGTTGTCTTTTCTCGGACAATGCGGATATGATGTTTGATTCCGTAAACTTTGGCGTTGCGGTTATAACAGACAAAGCGCTTACACAATTAGATCAAAATAAGCTTACCTATAATTATGCATGGTATTATCAAAAAGAGCCAAAAGATGATGCAGCACAAAAGAAAATGTCAGATCGTTTCTTAGAAAAACTGACAAAGAAAGTGATCATTACATCTTATGTTCCAAGATATGCCAACAAAGCGATCAACTTTACCGGAGATGATATGGGTGGCGACAAAGCAATGTTTATCCTTTTTGATTACATTGTGATCGTGATCTTAGCGTTTGTTTTTGCAATCACAACTTCTAACACGATTGCAAAGGAAGCCGGAGTGATCGGTACGCTTCGTGCATCTGGATATACGAAAGGAGAACTCTTAAGACATTATATGGTCAATCCGGTTCTTGTAACATTGATCGCTGCGGTCATCGGTAACATATTAGGGTATACGGCATTAGTGGATATGATGGCAAGTATGTATTATAACAGTTATAGTCTGCCGACCTACCATACATTATGGAATGCCGAAGCATTTATTGATACAACGGTTATTCCGGTTATTCTAATGTTTTTGGTCAACTTTTTGGTACTGTCTTCGAAACTCAAGATATCACCATTACAGTTCTTGCGAAGAGAGATCACGAAGAAACCACGTAAGAAAGCTTTTCGTTTGAATACGAAAATCCCATTTATGCACCGTTTCCGTTTGCGGGTTGTTTTTCAAAATATTTCGAACTATATTACATTATTTATCGGTATTTTCTTTGCAGCAGTTATTGTGATCTTCAGTCTGATGTTTGGACCTTTATTAGATGATTATTCTACAATTGTAGGAAAGAGTGTAATCGCCAAGTATCAATATGCCTTAAAAGCCCCGGTTACAACTAAGGTCAAAGATGCAGAGAAATATTGTGTCGAGAGTTTAAAGACACTTCCGGGAAAATATATGGAAGATGAGATTACACTTTATGGTATCAAAGAAAACAGTAACTATATTAAAGCAGATATTCCTGCAGGTGAAGTTCTTGTCTCTAACGGATATTGGGAGAAATTCGGTATCAAAAAAGGAGATAAGATTACATTAAAAGATCCTTACAGTAAGAAAAAATACACGTTTAAAGTTGCCGGATATTATACTTATGATGCTGTTTTGTCTGTCTTTATGAATAACGATGATTTCTGTGATACGTTTGATAAGGAGAAAGATTATTACAACGGCTATTTCAGTAAGAAAAAGTTAAAAGATATTCCAAAGGAGTATGTAGCCTCTGTGATCACGGTAAAAGATCTGCGTAAGGTTTCGACACAGCTTAAGGTTTCAATGGGAAATTATATGGAACTTTTACAATATTTCGGTGTGATCATGTTTATTCTTCTGATGTATCTTTTATCGAAACAGATTATTGAAAAGAACAGTAATTCGATCGCTTTAACAAAGATCCTTGGCTATACGAACGGAGAGATCGGTGGTTTGTATATTATCACAACATTTATTGTGGTTGTATTGTCGCTTCTTTTGACGATTCCGTTGGTTGACCGGATCATGAAATGGATGTTTACCGGATATCTGTATACGCAGATGACCGGATATATCCCATACATCGTTTCTGACAGTTGTTATGTAAAAATGCTTATCATGGGAATTTTTAGTTATCTTGTTGTTTGCTTGATCCAGATCATCAAGATCCAAAAGATTCCAAAGAGTGATGCCTTAAAGAACTTAGAATAAAGATGCACAAAAAGAAAACAAGAAAAGAAAACGTATAAAAAACATAGCAGGAAAAAAAGCACAAAAATTATAATACAAAAAGAAAATCATACAAAAAGAAAGGGCAAAGTATCGAAAACGTGCTTTCATGAAGAGAAAATCTATGGTAAAATAAGAAAGATTAAGGAGTTTGGTGTGAAGATTATAAAAACATATTTTTCACACAGTTATCTGCTAAAGGGGCGAAGGCAGATGATCGAGACAAAGAAGCAACATAGATAAACTTGTTACTGTTTTTTATACAATTATCTGTAAAAAGAACGAAAGCAGGTAACCGGTACAAAGAAAGCAGTACAGAGTGAAATGTGCTTTTTTACAATAAGTCGCTCGGAAATGAGGAAAAATATGCAAAAGTACGATCAAGAATTTTTTAGGGCAAAAGCAAACAGAATGGCAGGAATTGTCTGGCTGGCATTAATCGTGATCATTACGATCTTTTATGGTTCGAAAGTGAATTCTGGAAAACTGTCGGCAAACTTTTTTGCGATTTATGCTGTAGTTGGCTGGGGAACATTTCTGGTTGCCGGCATTCTTTGTAAGGTTAAAGGTCCGGCATATGACAGATATAGATGGATTGCAGGAATAGGTTATATTCTTTTGTATTCTGTTATTGCATGGGTATCGTTGGATGAGATTTCTTTTGTTTTTATCCTTCCGTTGATCTCCATTTTGGTTTTGTATAAAGATCCTAAGTTTGTAAGGATCATGATGTGGCTGACATTGTTTGTGTTAGTATCAAGTAATGTATACAAAGGCATGGTAAAGGGAATGATGGATTTTGTGTCGAGTGCAGAATGTGTATTGCAATTTGCGATCGTACTATGCAGTTATGCCTGTACAAACATGGCAATCCGTCATCTGGTAGAGTCCGATGGTGCATTAACCGGTTCAATTGAAAATAACTTAAACCGTGTCGTTCAGACTGTAGAGCAGGTTAAGGAAGCAAGTAATGCTGTCGTGGATGGTGTGACAGTCGTTCGTGAGCTTGCAGATGAGAACAAAACGGGTGCGAATGATGTTATGAAAGATATGAAGACACTTTCTGCCAATAATGGCGTTTTAAATGATAAAACGGAATCTTCTATTGAAATGACGAATGTGATTGACCATCAGGTGAAAAATGTAGCAGAACAAATGGATCAGGTTGTTACATTGATCGGAGCATCCGTGGAACACTCGAATGTCAGTGCAGAAGAGCTGACAGAAGTGGTTGAGATTACAAATAAAATGGCTGATTTATCTACAGAAGTAGAAAAGATTTTAGAGGACTTTAAGATTGGATTTGCAAATGTAAAAGAAGAAACAAGTACGATTGAAGGCATTACATCCAAAACCAATCTGCTTGCATTGAATGCTTCGATAGAAGCGGCAAGAGCCGGCGAAGCAGGAAAGGGATTTGCCGTTGTTGCAGATGAGATCCGTGATCTAAGCAGCGGTACACAGGCCTCTTCTAACAGTATTATGGATGCATTGTCTCATTTGGAAGTGACTTCTGAAAAGATGATGGATTCGATTGCAGAAACCGTCAAACTGATCCAGATCAATATTGAAAAGGTATCCAATGTCAACCAAAGTGTGACTGATATTACTCATGATGCTACACGTCTTGGAGAAAATATCAAAATCGTCGATCAGGCTGTCAAAGAAGTAGAAAATTCTAACCAGATATTAACAGAAAATATGAATCAGGTTGGAGAAGTCATGGATATCATGACAGAAAGCATCAATGGTGCTGAGGTTACGACAAAAACGATGTTAAGCAAGTATGAAGCGAGTGCAAAGAGTGCCCTTGATATTGAGCAGGTTGTCGGTAAGCTGATGGGTGAACTTGGTGTAGGCGGTTTCATGGGAGTACAGGATATTCGTCGCGGTATGAAGATTTCAGTTGCACAGCCAAAAGGCAGTGGCAGACAGAATACAGAATACTTAGGAGAAGTAACAGACCGTATGGACAAAGAAATTTATATTTCTTTTGAAGATGCAGATAGCAGTATTTTAGCAGATAAAAATGCAAGATTTCGCTTAAACATTGTAGTAGACAATGTATTATACTGTTGGCATGACATTGCATTGCGGCGTTGTAAATCAAATGAAAAAGGTCAATATAAGATTCATATTGAGGCAAATCCACAAGTTTATAATAGAAGAAAATATCCTCGTATGCCATTAAATAACCAATGCGAAATTGTATTAGAAGGCAGTGAAAGACCATATAATGGACATATGGTTAATATCAGTGCGAATGGTTTTGCTTTCTCAACAACAGATAAAAACTTTGCAATTGCAAAAGGAAAAGATCTCCGTGTACAGGTGGAAAACTTTGATGTGATTGGAAACAAACCATTAACCGGATGTATTATACGAAGTTCTGATAATGATGGTGAGTATATTATTGGCTGTAGAATGCCGGGAGACAGTAAAGCGATTGAAGAATATGTTAATGAGAATTACTGTGAATAAAATCATTTGTAATGACAGTATAATATAGCAATGAAAACGTTTGGGATGTCAGTGGAGTATTATAAGCTTTGCCGGCATCCTGTGTTTTGTTATTATAATAGGAAAGAAAGAGTAGAAAATATGCCAAAAAATATTGCTGTCATCACTGGAGCCAGCGGTGGACTCGGACGCGAATTTGTACGTCTTTTTACAAAGGATGATTCGATTCAGGAAATCTGGGCAGTGGCCAGAAAAAAAGATAAATTAGAAAAATTGCAAAAAGAATTCGGATCAAAAATCAGGATCTTTTCTTATGATCTTTCGGACATAGAACAGATCGAAATATTTACAAAAGAATATACTAAAGGTTCTATTCATATCAGCTATCTGGTCAATAATGCCGGCTATGCAAAATTTGGGGCATATAATGATATTTCTGTATCGCAATCACTTAATATGATACAGCTTAATGTCAATAGTGTTGTTGCAATGGGGCTGTATAGCATTCCGTATATGTCTGCAGGCAGTCATATTATTAATATTGCATCACAGGCATCCTTCCAGCCATTACCGTATCTGAACATTTATGCAGCAACCAAAGCCTTTGTACGAAATTATACCAGAGCATTGCATCGGGAGTTAAAGGAATGTAGGATTAGTGCAACCGCAGTTTGTCCGGGATGGATGCATACCGATTTCATACAGGCGGGCAAGATCGGGGCAAAAAAATCCGTCAATTGCTTTTGGGGAATCGTAATGCCTCATTTTGTTGCAAAAAAAGCAGTCAAAGATGCAAAAAAAGGAAAAGATATCTCTGTCTATGGCTGGTATGTCAAAACCTGTCATGTGCTATCTAAGATCATTCCGCAAAGACTTGTCATGTATGTCTGGAAGAAACAACAGCATTTTTAAATGTTATGGTTGTTTGTGAGGATGAGAGAGGGCATGCTCAATACGAAATTTTTGAGGGGTGCAATGGTATTGTTTTTTGAAAATGGTAGTGAAGTGACTTTGTGCTGAAAAACCTAAATATGTACTTATCTCTATAAGTTTCATATTTGTATGTGTCAGCAAAAAAGCTGCTTCTTTTAATTTTTGCTGCATTATACATACTGATGCAGAGACGGGATAGTACTTCTTAAATTCCCGACTGACTGTTCGAACACTGGTATTACAATAAGTTGCCAGATCGTTTAGTGTGATTCGCGACTGGATATGATCCTGGATGTATTGCAAACATTCCATTACAATGATAGAGGAAGATGCATTATGTTGCATTAAGCATACTAAATGACAATAGTTGAGAGATACTTTCCGGCAAAGAATAAAAAGATCGCTTATTGAATGGATAGAAGATATTTTGGAAAGGTAGGAGTCTAAAAGTGGAACTGCTTTGGCATTTGACACACCTGCTTCTAATGCTGTAACACAGCAAAGTGAAACGTATATCATATAAAATTTTTGTTTCTCTTCTATAGTTGAAATACCAAAGTTTATATGAAGAAAAAAGTCAGATGTATCAAATGCTTTTTCTATTTTTGCAATATTTCCATTTTTGATATGATATAATATCTGCTTTTGGAAGGTGATGGTTTCGTTAATGCCATAGTACTCTGGCATTTGCTCTTTGACATCTCTGCATTTCATGTTTCTATCAGGGTATATCTCTTTTTGATTAGCTAAGATTTCAGAAGATCGAATGTCTTTTTTTAACACTAATTTAAGAAAAAGGGAAATATTTTCCGTAAATCGGGAAAGCGAAAATAAAGGGCACCTTTGCATAATAAGATAAAGATGCAGGAGATCATCAGTATCTTCCATAAAGTTATTATACAGGCAAAAATCATGAAAAGTCAGTGGGACGGATGAGACTGGACCTAGTATAATATTAAGTTTATTATCTAATGGAAGTAAAGCAAAATAACAAGCAACGGAGGTGATCACAACAGGAACGGATGAAGCATACATTTGTATCATTTTATCATATTGACTTAAGCTTTTACGAGAACATTCCATAGTTTCAATGACAGGGTCACGAAAGATTACATTCGCTGCTGAGTCAAATATGCAAAATGGAATACCGGTTGCTTGGTGAAAGAGCATTAAAACAGAGTGATAGGATGTAATTGTTGTTTGCATTTAAAATCTCCTTTAACTATTATTTATTTGAACGATTTGTCTATATTGTATAATAAATGTCTTAAAAATGAAATACATATTGACTCATTTTTGCTATAATAAGAAAAATATATTGGAGGAGATATGTATGATAAAAAATATGAAGATGAAAACAGCACTTACAATTGTGATTTCTTTTTTTTCGATCCTTTGCCTTTCGTTTTTATATGTGACAACACAGTCAGGAATGACACGTCTTATGAAAACATCTGCAAAAGAAAAAATGAAAACATCATTGAATTCACAGGCTGCATTAGTGGATGAGTATGTGGCACATCAGGAGGATTTACTAAAAAAGTACAGTATTAGTCCGGAAGTTGTAGATTATTTAAAGGACTTGAATAATGTGTCTAAAAAAGAAAAAGCACAGGCATTTACAGAAAAGTATTATGCCGGTTTAGACAACTGGGAAGGATTATATGTGGCAGAGTGGAATACACATATAATAGCACATTCGAACAAAAAAGTGATAGGTATGTACACTCGAAAAGGAGATTCATTAAAACAATTGCAAAATGCAATGACAAAAGAAAATGGCTTGTATGATGCAGGAATTATCATTTCTCCGGCTTCCGGAAAGCTGATTCTTTCTATGTATTGTCCTGTATTTGATTCGGATGGTACAACAATCCTTGGTTATGTTGGTGGTGGACCATTTATGAAAAAGCTGGAAAACATGTTAGACAAGACAAAGGCTAAGAATGAATGTGCCAAATATTCTATGATCAATGTTACCTCTAAAATGTATATTTTTGATAAGAATAAATCATTGATAACGAAGGAAGTCAAAGACAAAGGGATTGCAGACATTATTACGCATATAAGCCAGAATAAAAATAAATCTGCAGATGTCTTAACATACAAAGACAGTAAAAACATAAATTACGTTTTGTCATATAAATATAATGCAGAACATGACTGGGCAGTTGTTGCAAAAGCAAATGAGAAAGAGCTGTATGCAGATGTGTATAAAACAATGAATGAATTAGCAGTTATCTGTGTAATTTCGTTCTTATTGATCGCATTTTTGTCATGGTTCTTTATCCATGGATATACGAAGCCTCTTGATTATGTAACAAAGGATCTGTTAGCATTAAAGAACTTAAAAATTTCAAAAGATCCACGTTTACAGAAGTATATCAATACGAATAGTGAAGTAGGACAGATTGCAACAGCATTAGATTCCTTAAATGATTCCTTTGAGTATATTGTTACAAAATTAGAAAAATGTTCTGATTCTTTAAATTCTTCTGCTGAAAATATGACAGATTCTTCAGAAGTCTTAATGCAATGTGTAGGTGAAAATGCCACGACTACAGAACAATTTGCAAAGCATACAGACACGATCAATCAGACGGTAGAGCAGGTAGATGAAGGAATTGGAGAGATATCAGCTGTTGTATCGGATGTGGAAAGTAAGATTCGCATTGGTAATGAGAAGAGTTCTGAATTGATGAAAAAAGTGCTTGATATGCGTGATATTGCAAGTTCTTCTCTTGACAATGCAAATACAAAGATTGAAGAAAATCATCAGGCTATTCAGGAAGCAATTGTGAATTTACAATCCTTAACACAGATTGATGAAATGGCAAAACAGATCCTGTCGATCACAAGCCAGACGAATCTGTTATCTTTGAATGCGTCGATTGAAGCTGCCAGAGCCGGTGAAGCCGGAAGAGGCTTTAGTATTGTAGCGGATGAGATAGGAAATCTTGCTAATATTTCAAGAGATACAGCGACAGCGATCCAGGAAATCTGTGAAGATACGAAGCAAAATATTACTATGGTAGAAGGCTGTTTTGATAATATTATTGCCTTTATGGAAAATGATATCAAGACACAGTTCCAGGATTTTGTCACAGCTACGAATGAATACAATGATTCGATTGCACAGATTCAGGAAATCATTCATGAAATGAGCGAATGCTCTGATGCGTTTGTTAAGGCAGTTACTGATATTCAAAGTCAGATTGATCAGGTACAAAAGAATCCGGAAGAATTCAAGAACAGTACAGAGCATGTGTTAGAAAAAGTGGAACAGACAAGAAAAATGACACAGAATCTGGCGCAGATTGTACAGGATAACGAAGAAAATGCGATATCAATCCGTGAAATTATCAATCGTTTTTCAAAATAATTTTTTCAAAATGTTGAATTAAAGAGGTATACATGATAATGTATGTATTTATTATGTATATCTCTTTATGTTTTTTTGATGGTTTTAGTGAAAATACATCGGCTTTATTTGATGTTTATCTGGAATTATCGTGTTTTAAAGGATTTTTGACATAAAATTTGGAAAGTGATACAATTAAAATAATTGTATTTTTTTGATATATATATATGTATAAAAAGGAGGAAGCTATGAAAGATTATACAATAGGCACAAAATGCGTTCAGGCAGGATATACACCGGGAAATGGAGAACCAAGACAGATCCCGATCGTGCAATCAACGACTTTTAAGTACAATACGAGTGAAGATATGGGAAGACTTTTTGATCTGGAAGCAGAAGGCTATTTTTATACCCGTTTGCAAAACCCGACAAACGATCATGTAGCAGCAAAGATTGCATCCATGGAAGGTGGAAGTGCAGCAATGCTGACATCATCCGGTCAGGCAGCGAATTTCTTTGCAATGTTTAACATTTGCGAATGTGGTGATCATATTGTTGCTTCTTCTTCGATTTATGGCGGAACATATAATCTGATATCTGTTACGATGAAGAAAATGGGAATTACGGCAACGTTTGTGTCACCGGATGCGACAGAAGAGGAATTAAACGCGGCATTTCAGCCAAATACAAAGTTGGTTTTTGGTGAAACGATCGCTAATCCGGCGTTAACCGTGCTTGATATCGAGCTTTTTGCCAAGGCGGCCCATGCACATGGTGTACCATTGATCGTGGATAATACATTTCCGACACCGGTAAATTGCCGCCCATTCGAATGGGGAGCAGATATTGTAACGCATTCTACAACAAAATATATGGATGGTCATGGAGCGGCTGTTGGTGGAGCGATCGTAGACAGCGGACGTTTTGACTGGATGGCACATGCGGATAAATATCCGGGACTATGTACACCGGATGAAAGTTATCATGGGATTACATATGCAAAGAAGTTTGGAAAAGAAGGGGCATTTATTACAAAATGTACCGCACAGATCATGCGTGATCTTGGATCGATCCAGTCACCACAGCATGCATTTATTCTGAACCTCGGTCTGGAATCTCTTCATGTGCGTATGCCAAAGCATGTAGAGAACGGACAGGCTGTTGCCGAGTTCTTAGAGAAGCATCCAAAAGTTGCGTATGTAAATTATCCGGGACTGCCATCAAGTCCATATTATGAAAGAGCAAAGAAATATCTTCCAAATGGTGGATGCGGTGTGGTCTCATTCGGATTAAAAGGAGGACGTGAAGCAGCTTCGGCATTTATGCAAAACTTAAAGCTTGGTGCGATCGAAACTCATGTAGCGGATGCAAGAACATGCTGTTTAAATCCTGCAACTTCAACACACAGACAGCTGAATGATGAACAATTAAAAGAAGCAGGCGTTCCTGCAGAATTGATCCGGATCAGCTTAGGACTCGAAGACAAAGAAGATTTGATCGCTGACATTTCAAATGCATTAGACTGCTGCCCGGAAGCATAAAGAGGAGACTAAAAAGCTGATTGTCAGGGAAAGTTTGAAATGTAAAATGCATACTGTTTGCTATCAAAGCAGTAAAGGAAAGTACATAAATAAGAAAATATAATCACAAAATAACATATTGTTAAATCATAAAAAGAAGGAAAGGTATCTCTCATGCACAAACAGCTGGTTTGTACAGCAGAGAGTAACACATTTCCTTCTTTTTATATAATCAGAAAACCGGTCAGATTTAAAAATATATTTGTTATAAAACCGGCTTTTGACTCCCCAATTGAAATTTGGCAATTTTTTAAAAGTTTTCAAAAAAGCACTTGACTTAGAGCAAACTCCAAGTGCTACAATACAAATCGAAAGTAGTTTAAGACAAAATTAAAAAAAGCAAGGTATTGTATTATTTTTTGAATCCAAAAAGGCGGTGAGCGATGTGACGATCAAAGATGTCAGTGAAAAGTATCAGATTTCACAGGATACACTTCGATACTATGAACGGATCGGTGTGATCCCGAAAGTAACCCGGACAAGCGGCGGTATTCGAAATTATCAGGAAGATGATCTTGGCTGGGTAGAACTTGCAATTTGTATGAGAAGTGCCGGTCTGGCAGTCGAATCCATTATTGAGTATGTAAAACTCTTTCAACAGGGAGATGAAACCATACCTGCAAGATTACAGCTTCTTGTAGAACAAAAAGAAAGCTTAAATGAACAGAAAGACAAATTGCAAAAAGCATTAGACAAACTGGATTATAAGATATCCCGTTATGAAATTGCAGTCAAAACAGGAAAATTATCATGGGAGGATTAAGATGTATATAGAAAAGATCAACGGACCGGAAGATGTAAAAAAATTATCGGCAGATGAAATGACACAATTAGCAGAAGAAATGCGTACTGCATTATTAACACGGGCAAGTGTGCATGGAGGACATTTTGGTCCAAACTTTGGTATGGTGGAAGCAACGATTGCATTACATTATGTCTTTTCTTCTCCGGAAGATAAGATAGTATATGATGTATCACACCAGACGTATCCGCATAAGATGCTTACCGGAAGAAAAGATGCATATTTATATGAGGAACATTATGATGATGTATCAGGATATAGTAATCCACATGAAAGTGTACATGATCATTTTACGATCGGTCATACTTCTACGTCGGTAAGTCTTGCCTGTGGTCTGGCAAAAGCAAGAGATTTAAAGCATGAAAAATATAACGTCATTGCCGTGATAGGAGATGGATCTTTAAGCGGTGGAGAAGCATTAGAAGGATTGGATTATGCAGCAGAATTAAATGGCAATCTTATTATTATTGTCAATGATAATGATATGTCAATTGCCGAAAATCATGGCGGACTCTACCAAAATCTGAAACTTTTACGAGAAACCAAAGGACAGGCGGAATGCAATCTTTTTAAGGCAATGGGATTAGATTATCTCTATATAGATCAAGGAAATGATGTAGCAAGTCTGATCGAAGGTTTTGAAAAAGTAAAAGATACGAAGAAAGCAGTTGTCGTGCATATTCGTACCCAAAAAGGAAAAGGGTATCTACCGGCAGAAAAAGACAAAGAAACGTGGCATTACAGCGGACCTTTCCATATGGATACAGGGAAACCTTTAGTAGAGGAAGTGTCTGAAGATTACTCTGATGTTACAGTGAAGTATCTGCTTGACAAGATGAAAAAAGATCCAACGGTTGTTGCAATTACATCGGGTACACCAACGGTACTTGGTTTTACGGCAGATAAACGAAAAGAAGCCGGAAGCCAGTTTGTCGATGTGGGAATTGCAGAAGAAACGGCTGTTGCATTAGCTTCCGGCATTGCAGCAAATGGCGGTAAGCCGATCTGGGGTGTCTACAGCAGCTTTGTTCAAAGAACATATGACCAGATCTCACAGGATCTTTGCATCAATGGAAATGCTGCAACAATGGTTGTATATTGGGGAACAGTTTATGGCATGAATGATGTGACACATCTTGGATTATATGATATTGCAATGCTTTCAAATATTCCAAATCTCGTCTACCTTGCACCAACGACCAAAGAAGAGTATCTTGCAATGTTAGACTGGAGTATGGAACAGAACGAACATCCGGTTGCGATCCGAACACCGGGTAGCACAATGATCTCGGATGGAAAAGAAGTTACAAAAGATTTCTCTAAGATCAACACATATGAAATGACACAAAAAGGAAGCAAGACAGCATTGATCGGACTCGGAACATTTTATTCTCTTGCAAAAGAAGCCGCTGCGGAAATAGAAGCAAAAACCGGTACAAAAGCAACCGTGATCAATCCATATTACATCACAGGCATTGATCAGGCTATGTTAGAAGACTTAAAGAAAGATCATGATGTCGTTGTAACATTAGAAGATGGTATCTTAGATGGCGGTTTTGGTGAAAAGATCGCACGTTTTTATGGAAATTCCAATGTCAAAGTCTTAAACTTTGGCTTGAAAAAGGAATTCCTTGACCGCTACAACGTAGAAGATGTCCTCAAAGCAAATCATCTGACCAAAGACCAGATTGTAGCAGACATCATATCTACCCTCTAAAAAAATATTGCTAATCACAATATAAGCAATAAATAAACAGCGATTTTGAAATACTATAGATGCATCCTGAAACGAACATATATTTCGTATTTCTATTTTGTTTTTTCTTTTGGAATGACACGACGTATGGTTAGGATATCTGATTTTTAAGCTTTTTTGCTGATTGGGTGCGGGTCATAATTATAGGGGCGACTCAGCCTGAGTAGCATTGCTGTGTAGGGCACGCTTCCGCTTCG
>OGNO01000619.1_pt1 | contig 22614 bp, 24 predicted proteins | sample 1573491 | NCBI WGS metagenome assembly OGNO01 (sample SAMEA2581900, study PRJEB24529) | metagenome | biome: Human gut stool | place: China | collected 2011
AAGTCTGAAGTTACCGCCCCCACCTGCACCGAGATGGGCTACACCACCAACACCTGCACCCGCTGCGGCGATACCCACAAGACCGATTACACCGAGCCTGCCGGTCATAAGCCCGGCGACTGGATCATCGACAAGGAGCCGACCACCGACGCTACGGGCAGTAAGCACAAGGAGTGCGAGAACTGCGGCGAGAAGCTGGAAACGGCAGAAATCGAGAAAGTTTACAACAGCGCCACCACGGACAGTAAGGGTGAAGCCGTTGTAGGCGGCTACCTTGTGACCGTCACCGATACCGACACCAAGAATCCCGTCGCAAACGCCGCTGTGGCGCTCCATAAGGACAACAGCATCTCCATCCGCCTGCCGAACAGCCGCCTGCTGGACTACGCCGACCAGACGACCGTGACCGTGCAGCTCCTCAAGGACAAGTCCGCTGTGCCGGACATGAGCATCGCTGTCACCGACAAGAATGACAACTACGCCTCCGACAAGACCGACAAGGCAGGTCAGATCACCGTCCCCACCGGCAGCGGTAAGACCAACGAGGATGGCAAGGTCACTACTGGCTATGAGGATGCGGACGGCGACCGCTGGACGCTGACCGTCAAGGTCATCCGCACGGACACGAAGCGCCCCATCTCCGGCAGTGCAGTGTCCATCGGCAAGACCGGCAATATCACGGTGAAGCTGCCGGACGGCACAGATCTGGACGCCAAGCATCAGGTGACGGTCATTGTGACCGACCACAAGAAGGCTCCCCAGCAGGGCAAAAATGTTGCGGTCAAGGGTGATCTGGGTCAGTCTGCCGCAGGCAAGACCGACAAAAACGGTGAGTTGACCGTCCCCGAAGTGGAGCAGACTGAGCGCCACGGCGTTTACATCGTCGGCTACACGGACGGCACCTTCGGCCCCAGCCGCAGCATGACCCGCAGTGAAGCCGCCGCGATCTTCGCCCGCCTGCTGGCGGAGAAGAACGGCGATACCATTTCCACCGTGGCCAACACCAGATTTACGGATATTCCCGCCCATGCCTGGTACTCCGGTTATGCCAAATACCTCAATAACAACGGTGTCACCTACGGTAAGAGCAAGACCATCTTTGCCCCCGACGATGCCATTACCCGCGCCGAGTTCACCACGCTGGCCGTCCGCTTCTTTGATGTGTACGGCGATGGCGACGCTGAGATCATGGAGCAGTATAAGGACTTCAACGATGTGAGCGACGGTTATTGGGCCGCCGCGTACATCAAGGCTGCCGCCAAGCATGGCTGGATCAACGGCTATGGCGACGGCTCCTTCCGCGCTGACGATGAGATCAACCGCGCTGAGGTCGTCACCATTGTCAACCGCCTGCTGGGACGCGAAGCGGATGAGGACTACATTGCGGACAACCTCCGCAAGCTGAACACCTTCCCGGATGTCACGAAGCGCCATTGGGCATATTACGCCGTCATGGAAGCTGCCAACGCCCACACCGCCGTGCTGGGCGAGAGCGAAAGCTGGAGCAAGTAAATCGTATCCCCTGCGGGTGGTCTGAGAGCAGACCACCCGCATTTTTTAACTAAACCTAACCATTAAAAAAAGGAGCACTGAATATGCTGAAAATCACTGCCATTGGCAATCTGACCCACGATGTGGAACTGAAGATGAACGAGAATACCGGCAAACCCTATGCCATCCTGCGTATCGCCTCGGATCGCCGCTATAAGGATAAGGACGGCAACAAGCTCACCGATTTTATCTCCATCAAGGTGCGCGGTCCTCTGGCGGAGCGCTGCGCGGCGTTTGCGTGGAAGGGCTGTAAGCTGGCAGCCACCGGCGATTTCGAGACCATCACCTTCGCGGACGATCCCCGGCGCCAGCCCGGTTTCCTCATCAAAGCCAGCGATGTGGAATTCCTGTCTCCTCGCAAGGCGGAGGACGCGGCACAGGCGGTGGAGGATATGTCCGCCAGTGAGGACGCCGCCTGATGAAAAACACCGGGATCACATATACCAGCGCTGAACGCAGCCCTGTGATCCTGCCGGAGATGGCCGAACTGCTCCCGCCTTTGAGCGCGGAGCAGTCTGCCGCTCTGGAAGAGGATCTGCTGCGAAACGGCTGTTACACCCCCATCATTGTCAATGAGGACATGGTGATCGTGGACGGGCATAACCGTCAGTCGCTGTGTGAAAAGCATGGCCTGCCCTATACGATGGCGGTATTTTCCTTTGAGGATCTGCTGGAAGCCAAGCAGTGGGCGCTGGACACGCAGAAAAATCGCAGAAATCTGGAAAAGTGGGAGCTGGGCAAGATCGCGCTGAAGCTGAAGCCGGAGATCGAGGCAAAAGCCAGGGCAAACCAAGGGACACGCACAGACCTTTCGGCAACATTGCCGGAAAGTTCCGATACTGTGGACACCCGCAAGGAGCTGGCAGAAGCAGTCGGCCTGGGTGAGCGCACCATGGGCAAGGTCATGCAGATCGATGAGAACGCCCCGGAGGTCATCAAGAAGGCGCTGGATAAGAAGGAACTTTCCATCAACAAGGGTTATGACCTGACCCGGCAGCTTCAGGACCTTCCGGAAGAGCAACGGGAGCAGGCGGCCGCCGAAGCGCTGGAATACGAAAAAGCGAAAAAAGAACTGAAAAAGCAGGATGCCGAGATCGACCGAAAAGGAAAGACCGCGGCACTTTTCTGCAAAGCGTATGAAAAAGCCGTCCTGCTGACACCGTCCGAGGAAAATGTCCGCTGCTGGACGGACGGGACGCGGATGACCCCGGAGGAAATGCGGGATACCGTGAAGGAATCCCGCGAGCTGGCGGAGGTGTTCCGGACGATTGCGGATATCATCGAGCAGAAGATCCTGCCCGCGGATTGGAGGTGTGCCGATGCAGAAAGCGAAGAAAACGATGCCCAGCCGGACGGGAATCCCGCCTGACGCGCAGGCGGAGATTTTGCAAAAGCTGTCCACCGAGACGAAGATCACTTCCTGTGAGATCGCGGAGATCTTGAAAAAGCATGATGTCTACGGAGATATGGACGCGCTCCAGGACGCCTACCGGAAACGGCTGGGACAGCGTCTCCTGTCCGGCATCCGGGACGAGAACGGCAAGCGGGAAATCCTCTCCACCAGCGGCGGCGAGTATGTCATCGTGGATTGCTGCAATGACCCGCAGAAGTTGAAAGCCATCCAGCGCCGCATTCAGGCGCAGATGAATGGGCTGGATGTGTCTGCCGGGAAGGTGCATGGGCGCGTTCACTTTTTAGAGCGTTTTATGGGCTGGGTAAGAAAGGAGCGGTCAGATGGAGCAGCATGACAAAATGCTGTCCCCGGAGGAACAGTACGCGCAGCTTGCGCCGACGCTGGACGCAGACGGTTTCTCGCTGTATGCCGCCGCGGAAGAAGTCACCGGGCTCAAGGTCTATGAAGAATTTCCCTATGAGGATAACCGGGGAATGTTTGAGCTGGCAGACGGACACACGCTGCTGCGGTATCTGGAAGCGGCATACTTTGGGACCGTTACCTGGGAGATCGTCCCCGGCACACCCTATGAGCGGGCGATTCTCGGTGAAGTAGATAAAACCACACCGGAGTATCGCGCGTTTTATCAGAAGATCTGCGCGGGTGCGGCAGCGCACATCAAAAAACGTATTGGGAAGGAGATGAAGAATGTGAAGGGACCGATCACAGAGAACAATCAGGATTCCTTCTGGGACTTGATCCATGAGGCAAAAAACGCCTGCGGGCAGGACATGGATGCCATGCTGGCCTATCTGAAAGACCGGCTGGTTTCTATGGGCCCCACGCAGGCGCAGAATTTTCACGACATCATCCACGCCTATGAAGATCTCGCGGACAAGTTCGGCTTGTGGGACGCGGCAGGGATCATGAAGGAATACGGCTGCAGCGATGATGGGTTTATCGATTTTCGCGCCTGGCTCATCGCACAAGGGCGCGAAGCCTATTTTGCCGCGTTGGCAGAACCGGACAGCCTTGCGGATGTCGTTCCCTACGGCGATTGCTGCTTTGAGCAGTTGAGCTATGTCGGGGACTATGCCTACGAGCAGCTCACTGGGAAAAGCGCCTATGATCAGACAGATTGGAGCGCATATGAAGCGCTTTTGATGAAGCTGGAACAAGATATCGTCTATAAGGACGGCATCGAGTTTCCCAGAGAGGGTGCGGATCTGAAGAAATATCTGCCCCGGCTCTGCGCGAAGCATCCGGAGTGGGACGGTCAAACGCGCTGGAATCTGCAGCTGAAGGAGATCCGGGATCTGATCCATGCCGGAAAGGACTATGACCGGTGCCAGACATCAAATAAGAAGAAACGCAGCCGTGGAGGTGAGGCAAGATGAGCGAGTCCATGATTGTTGGTGTTGACCACGGCTATGCCGCTATGAAAACGGCCCATTTCTCGTTCCCCTCCGGTCTGGTGGCGTATGAGCATGAGCCGTATACGCTGAAGGACGTGCTGGAATACGGCGGAAAATTCTATGTGGTGGGCAGCGGGCGTCAGGCGCTGCAGAAGAACAAAACGCAGACAGAGGACTACTACCTCCTTACGCTGGCAGCCATCGCAAAGGAGCTCTCCTTCCGTCATGCGGAGCCTGCAGCAGAGATCCATCTGGCGGCCGGACTGCCCCTCACCAGCTTTGGACGGGAGAAAAACGCATTCCGGGAGTATCTGCTCCGAGATGGGAAAACGGTGAATTTCCGCTATGAGGGACAGGAATACTCTATCGCCATCCGCAAGGTGTCCCTGTTCCCGCAGGGCTATGCCGCAGTCTTGACCCAGAGCATCCTGCTGGATGAGCCTTCTGTGATCGTGGCGGATATCGGGGGCTGGACGGCGGATCTGATGGGTTTGGACAACCGTATCCCCAATGCATCGACCTGCCGCAGTCTGGAACTCGGTATGATCCGCTGTCTGGATGAGATCGGTGAGCAGATCCGCCGCGCACTGGGCCTGTCTATGACGGCGGCACAGATGGAAAGCGTGCTGCGCGGCGATGCTGTCCATATCAACGAGGATGCCAGAAAAATTATTGACCGGCAGGCAGACGCCTATGTCCGTCGTCTGCTCTCCGCCATTACGGAGAGCGGACTGGATACCCGCGCCATGCCTGCTGTTTTTCTGGGCGGCGGCGCGGCGCTGCTGAAGCGGAATGTATCCGCCGCAGACGGCCTTTGCCGCCCAGTCATCCTTGACGATGTGTCCCTCAACGCCAAAGGCTATGAGCGGCTGGCAGAGCGGCTCACAAAGAACGATGAGCAGTAACAAAAAGCGGATCAATCTGTCCTTTTCCATGTCCTCGCCCATACAGCGCAGGGCGTGGAAGAAGCTGACGGAGATCCCCGCAGGACAGCGTACCGCCGCGGTCTGCCGCATGGTCTGTGAGTATAAAGGGCAGCAGGAACTGCTGGATGCCGTTCGCCAGACCATCCGGCAGGAACTGCGGGGAGTGCAGCTCACCAAAGAAGAAGCGCAGGATAGCGTCAGAGCCGGAGATGTAGATGAAAGCGTCCTCGGCTTTTTGCTTGCCCTGCAGGAAGGAGATGAGATGACCTGATCCGATATTTTGATATGTTCGCCGGCATCGGCGGCTTCCGCACGGGATTGACCCGCGCGGGCGGTTTCCGGTGTGTAGGACACTGCGAGATCGACAAATACGCCAATGCCAGCTATGAGGCCATTTATGAGCCGGGAAAGGAGGAACGATATTATCCAGATGCCACAAAAATCGACCCCGCAGACCTGCCGGACTTCGACCTCCTGTGCGGAGGATTCCCTTGTCAGACATTTTCAATCGCTGGCAGAAGAAAGGGCTTTGACGACACCCGCGGCACTCTCTTCTTTGAAATTGCCCGATTGGCTCAATCCAAACGACCTTCGTATCTTCTGCTCGAAAACGTTCCGGGACTGCTGTCGCATGACAAAGGCCGGACGTTTTCTGTCATCCTCGCCACGCTTAATGACCTGGGGTACCGCGTGGAATGGATGGTGCTTAACAGCAAACATTTTGGAGTCCCGCAATCCAGAAGGCGGCTGTTCCTTATCTGCTATCTTGATCCCCGATGCGCCGGAAAAATATTTCCTGTCTTCGGCACAGGTGGAAAAGCTCTTATACAAGTCCTCGGAGGCTCGCAAGGCTCCCGTGTCTACGACGCAGACGGAATAGCCTGCACGCAGACTGCCGGCGCTGGAGGTGTGGGCGGCAAAACAGGATTGTATATCATTCCGCAGGACAGACCCTTTGTGGATCTATGTGCCGGGGAGGCGAGACAAACGGAGGCCGCCCGCTGCCTCACTGCCCGTTATGGTCAGACAACGCTGTCTAATCATAGAGCAGAACGTTCCGGCGTTCTGCTCATCAAGGAAGCCACGAAAAGAGGCTATAAGGAGGCGAATCCCGGTGACAGCGTCGATCTCGGCTTTTCCGGGAGCAATACCCGCCGTGGTCGTGTGGGACAGGATATCGCACACACATTGGAAACGAGCTGCATCCAGGGCATCGTGGAACGTGGCGGACGCATCCGGCGTCTGATGCCGCGGGAGTGTCTGCGGCTGCAGGGCTTCGATGAGTGGCAGATCGACCGCATCCTCGCCATCCAGTCTGATGCACAGGCGTATAAGCAGGCAGGCAACAGCGTCACCGCCAATGTCATTGAAGCCATCGGACGCCGTATCCGGGAGGTGGATGCGGAACTGAAAGCCGGTGCTGCCGCATGATCGGGCTGAAGGATCAGTGCTTCGGCGTGGAAGTTGAAATGACCGGCATCACCCGTGAGCAGGCGGCAACAGCGCTGGCCGCGTATTTTGCAACGGACGCCCGCTATGTGGGCGGCGCTTACGATAAATGGTGTGTGACGGATCGGGATGGCAAAGAGTGGACGGTCATGAGTGACTCCAGCATCCACGGGGAGCAGAAGATCGGCAGCGGCTATCGTGCAACGGGTGACTACAGATACCGCGTGGAGATGGTAACGCCAAAGCTCACCTATGCGGAACTGCCCAAGCTGCAGGAGTGTGTCCGGCAGGTACGCCACGCAGGAGCCAAGGCCAACAGCTCCTGCGGCATCCATGTCCATGTGGACGCAGCCAATCATAACCGGCAGAGTCTGAAAAACCTCATCGGCATCATGTACTCCAAGGAGGATATCCTGTTCAAAGCGCTGCAGGTCAATGAAAGCCGGGCGTCCCGCTGGTGTCAGAAGGTGCGGGAACCCATGCTGAAGCAGGCACGCAGGCTCTCGTCGGATGAGACAAGGGATCTGACGCAGCTGGAGAATATCTGGTATGAGGGAGATAACGGCAGCGCAGACCATTATAACTGGACCCGCTATTACGCACTGAATCTGCATTCGGTCTTTTACCGGGGGACGGTGGAATGGCGCTGTTTCAATTCCACACTCCATGCGGGAAAAGTCGCTGCCTATGTGAATCTGTGCCTTGCCATCTCCGCCCAGGCTATCGCCCAGCGCAGCACGGTCATGCGCAAGACCCACAGTGACAATGAACTGTTCACCTTCCGGGTCTGGTTGGTGCGGTTGGGGCTCAACGGCGAGGAATTCAAGCATACCCGTGACCACCTGTTGGCAAATCTGGACGGTGATCGGGCGTGGCGTTTCGATAAGGACAGCTATGCAGTCAACAAAAAGAAGAAAAAATCCAGAGAAATGGAGAGGTGAAGCCTTTGAAGATTCAAATTGAAGATACCGTGTACGAAGGAACCGCAGCCGGGATCATGGAACAGCTTCGGGATCTCAGCTTTGATCCCACAGAGTTCCCGGATGTGGAGACCTACATCTGGTTTGTACAGAATAATGTCATCCGCACCACGGGAATGGACTGTCCGCTGCCGGATGGCGATGCGGAGACACAGGCAGCAGCCCTGCTCCGTCATCTGGAACGCTTTGGCGCTCTGACGATGCTGGAGGTGTGATGTGGAGGAAAACCTGTATTTTGCCTACGGCAGCAACCTTGATCTGGAGCAGATGGCGCAGCGCTGTCCGGACGCCGAGATCGTGGGACCGGTCAGGCTGGAAAACTACGAACTGCGGTTCCGCGGCAGCGGCTTTGCTACCGTTGCGCCGAAAAAAGGCAGTACTGTCCACGGACTGGTGTGGAAGATCACGCCAAACTGTGAACAGTCTCTGGATCGGTACGAGGGGTATCCCCGCCACTACACGAAAGAAACCGTGACTGTTAAAGATGCGGCCGGTGCAGAGATCCCCGTCATGGTCTATATCATGGCGGAGCCGTATTGCCGCCAGCCTGCACTGCCGTCCCCGTATTATTACCGCGTGATCCAGCGGGGCTTTGAAGCCAACGGCCTGCCGGTGGAGTCATTACAGGCTGCGTGGGACAGGACCGTTGACGAGGTGTTCTCCGGAAAGCTGGATAAGCCGAGGAATAAGAAATCGGAACGACGCAAAGAGCCGGAACGGTAATGGCTCTGCCGCAGCAGAAAGAAATAGCCTGTTTGTAATTTCCGCCGCGTGTGTTACAATATCCCCTGTTTGTGAAAGGGGTGCGGATATGTTTTACACGATGGAGGAAGCCGCTGTCCTCGGCGGTTTTCTGGAACTGTATCTGGACCGGGATAGCGTGAACCCGGCCGTGCGGGAACGGTACCGGAAATTCCGGCAGGGACTGATGCGCGGCGCTCTGGAACGGGCCGATTATGAATGGGCGGCTGCGGCGCTGGGATTCCTGCGCCCCCAATGGTGGCCAGAGCATGAAGACCATCGGGCGTTGGAGAATGCCCTGCTGAAGACCCGGACGCTGGCATCCAAAAAAGAATAAGAATCACCATTTGCGGCAACGGCAGTGCAAACTGCTGCTGCCGCTTTTCTTTTGGGAAGGAGGAACCCATATCAGCACAGAAAAAATGAAAGTCCTTGTGGTGCGCCCCATGGAACTGCCTGCGGTGCAGGAGATCGACCACACTCTTTCTGCCATGCAGGAGCTCGTAGGCGGCACCATTCAGGCAGTTTACCCCTTCGATGACCCGGTGGCGCTCATCGCAAATGACGAGGGCAAGCTGCTGGGCCTGCCGTGGAACCGCGCCCTGACCGATGATCACGGTGTGCCGTATGACATTGTCTGCGGCACATTTTTTGTTGCCGGTCTTAAAGAGGATGATTTTGCCTCGCTGACGGAGCAGCAGATCGAAAAGTACAAGGACAAATACAGCAACGAAATGATCCTCTCTGTTCCGAAACAGCCGGAGGCACATAAGAAACCAATGAAAAAGGAGAAACATGAATATGAAAGATAACTGCATTCTGACCGCTGAGTCAGTCACCGAGGGACATCCCGACAAGCTCTGCGACACCATCGCGGACGCGGTGGTAGATGCCTGTCTTACGCAGGACGCCGCTGCCCGCGTTGCCTGCGAGGTCATGGCCACAGCCGGAAAGATCATCGCCGCAGGCGAGATTACGGCATCGAAGATTCCGGATATCCCTGCCATTATTTGCAGGACGGTGCGGGAAGCCGGATACGGCGGCAGCGACTATGAGGTGGAGGTCATCACCCATGAGCAGAGTCCCGACATTGCGGAAGCTGTGTGCGGCGGCACGGAGACCGGCGCAGGAGATCAGGGAATCCTGTACGGCTTTGCCTGCGATGAAACAAAGGAGCTGCTGCCTCTGCCTGTGGTGCTGGCCCATCGATTGACCCGCCTGTTGACCGATACCCGCAGGCAGGGTATCATCCCCGGCCTGCGTCCGGACGGCAAGGCACAAGTGTCTGTGGAATACCGCTCTGGAGTCCCGCACCGCGTTGCCGCAGTGGTGGTATCCTGCCAGCATGAGGATGAGCTGCCCCTGCCGGAACTGCGCCGGGACATTCTGCGCCATGTGATCCGACCCGCCATGCAGGAACTTCCGCTGGACGAGCATACCGAAGTGCTGGTCAATCCCTCCGGTCGATTTGTCCAGGGCGGTTTTGAAGCGGACACCGGACTCACCGGACGCAAGCTGATGGTGGACACCTACGGCGGCCTCGCCCCTCATGGCGGCGGCGCGCTGTCCGGCAAGGATGGAACGAAGGTGGACCGCAGCGGCGCGTACATGGCCCGTTACATTGCCAAGAATATCGTAGCGGCAGGACTGGCCAAGCGCTGCACCATCAGCCTTGCCTATGCCATCGGCAAGGCACAGCCTGTGGCGGTGACAGTGGATACGGAGCATACCGGCATCTATTCCGATGATGTGCTGGAGCAGGCTGTCCGCACGGTATTCAACCTGACGCCGGACGGCATGATCGGAACGCTGGGACTGGATCAGCCCATGTTCCAAAAGTTCTGCAATTACGGACACTTCACCCATGCGGACGCGCCCTGGGAGCGCACGGATATGACAGAGGTGCTGGAATGTGCCTGTCGTGCCAAGGACATGGGCGTATCGGACCGATAACAGAAAAGGCCCGCGAGAGATGGTCTCTCGCGGGCGTGTTATCACTGTACGGAATCCTTGAACGCCTTGCCGGGTTTGAAAGACGGCGCCTTGGAAGCGGGGATTTCAATGGTGGCTCCGGTGGCGGGATTCTTGCCGGTGCGGGCGGCGCGCACCTTCACCTCGAAGGTGCCAAAGCCCACCAGCTGTACCTTGTCACCGGACTTCAACGCAGTCTGCAGCGTGTCGACAAACGCATTCAGAGCGGTGTCACAGTCCTTCTTGGTCAGGCCGCTGGCTTCCGCCATGGCGGTGATCAGTTCTGTTTTATTCATCGTATTTCGTCTCCTTCATATCTAAAATGACTGGAAATGATATGCGCTATTATAGCAGACTCCCCACCTGCTGACAATACTGCCAGCAAAAACAGAATCAGAGAGGATGATTATGATTTCAAAAGAAAAGAAGAACACCCTGCATATCGCGTCCTGCTCCTTCGGCAAAGACAGCCTTGCCACGATCCTGCTGGCGCTGGAGCACGGGGAACCGCTGGATGAAGCGGTCTACTGTGAGGTGATGTTCGATAAAAGGACCTCCGGCGAGGTGCCGGAGCACCGGGCATTCATCTATGAGACTGCGCTACCCAGACTGGAACGGTTGGGCATCCCGGTCCGTGTGCTGCGTTCGGATAAGACCTATCTGGATTTGTTTGCAGGAACAGTTACTCGCGGTCCGAAAAAAGGCCTTCGGCGCGGATTCCCTCTGTGCGGGCATTGCTACGTTCAGCGGGACTGCAAGCTCCGTCCCATCCGCCGGTATAACAGGACTCTGACACCGGATACTGTGCAGTATGTGGGCATCGCCAGCGATGAGCCGGTGCGCTTGCGCCGCTTGCAGAAAAATCAGGTGTCCCTGCTGGAAAAATATCACTACACCGAAGAGGATGCAAAGCAGCTCTGCCAAACGGCAGGGCTGCTTTCACCTGTCTATGCGTTCACAGACCGTGGCGGCTGCTGGTTCTGCCCGAATGCCAAGCGGAAGGAACTGCGGCACCTTTATGACCACCATCCGGAGCTGTGGGCAAGAATGCTGGAGCTGCAGGCCATGCCGGGAAAGGTGTCCGAGAAATTCAATCGCACGGCGCGCTTTTCCGACATCGATGCGGCATTCCGAAAAGAAGATGCCCTGTGCCAAAAAGCGGCATAAAAAAGAAAAAGGAGATGAGAACCATCAGCAATCAGAAATATGAGATCACAGACATTGCCCATGAGGAATATCCGTTCCTGCACCGCATCCGTGCGCTGCGGGATATCTGCGGCGAGATCCGCGCAGGCGACATAGGTGGCTTCGTGGAAAGCGAAAGCAACCTGTCCGCGGAGCCGGGAGACTGCGCGTGGATCTTCGATGACGCCATTGCAGCGGGTGACGCCTATGTGGATCGGGATGCCTGTCTGCGGGGCGACGCCATTGCCTGTGGTAGCGCCTATGTTTCAAAAGGCAGCGTGATGAGCGGCCACAGCCGCGCCGAGGACAACGCCTATCTCCGCGGGGCCTCCATGACCGGAAAAGCGCTGGCTTCCGGAAACGCGCAGATCATTCACGATCCCCATACGATGGGGACTCCCATCCTGTCCGGCAACTGCAAGGTGTATGGCACGGTGCAGGGGGATATCCGCATCACCGGTTCTGCCGTGATCCTGCCCTGCGAGGAAGTACGCAACGATACAAGGGATACCTTTGTCCTGAGCGGCAAGAGCCGCAGCGTGATCCGCGGCATCGGGCGTGAGACCTTGAAACCTCTGCAAAAAGAAGTAAGTCCCATGAAAACAAAAACGCCAAAGAAACGAGGTGTGGAGCGATGACCGTGTATGAGCAGGAGCTGCGAAAGCTGTTTGAACACAGCGATCTCGTGGATCGGCCTCAATTCTCCGGGCGTGTGTGCGTGGGAGATCTCGGAAAGGACCTGCGTGTACGGGCGGAGTTTCTCTCTACCCATATCTCCAGCCAATATGACGCCATCCGCCTCACGGTGCTCAACCGCACGGAGGGCGTGGTGGACCGGACGCTGCTGCGCTTTCAGGATGTCTGGGGTAAAAAGCAGGTGCCGAACAATCCCAACTTCCGCAGCGGCGTCATTCCCCACCTGTGGGATGACTACGGAAAAGTGGAATGGTACGCCTATCATCCCACTGCCGCGGACTATGCCGCTCTGCGGGATGCTGTCGGTCAGTATCTGTCCGCATTCCGGGAGCGCACGCCGGAGCTGGAACGGAGCGGCCCCAAGCTGGTCTATATCTGTGCTCCGCTGCGGGGCGATGTGACAAACAATGTGGAGTTTGCGCGGCAGAAAGCGCAGGAGGTGTTTGTGGAGGGGAATATCCCCATCTGTCCACATCTGCTGTTCCCGCCTGTCGCAGATCCCACCGATCCCGCTCAGGATGAGAAAGCCAGGGCGATGGGACTGCGTCTGCTGGAATCCTGCCAGCAGATGAATGTGTACGGTCCGGTCTGGACGGATGGGATGTGGCAGGAGATCTATAAAGCCGGTGAGCTGGGCATCCCCGTGTTGACGGATCAGAAGACCATTGGACGGACGCCGCCTGCACGGCATCCCAAAAGAAAGGAGAGATAAATGCCAATTGAAAAGATCACCGCGGACGATCTGCGGGATATGGAGCATCAGGATGGATTGGTGCTGCAGGGCTGCGGCGGAGAGGCGCAGGAGTGGCTGGATGGCATCAATGACCTGCTGACGCAGGACGGCATCCTGCAGAATGGCAGCCGTTTTGAGACGGTCAAGGTTTTTCAGCACGATGGACTCAACAATCTGCTGTTCCCCTTCGAGAACATTCAGGTGGATATGGGGAAGCTGGCGATGTGGCGTTTGCAGACCCACGGCGCATTCGGCGGCACATGGCTGTCCGACTATGTGCCCAACAGGCTGGGCGGGTTTCGCTCCGCCCGGCAGGAGAAACCTCGTCCCCTCTGCCCTCTGCTGGGGCAGGACGGCAACATCTTTAATCTGATGGGTATTGCCGCCAGAGTTCTTCGGCAAAATGGCATGGCGGCAGAAGCAAAGGAAATGCAGACCCGCATCATGGGCGGAGCGTGCCACAGCTACGAGGAAGCACTGGGAATCATCAGCGAATATGTGGAAACGGAGCTGTCTCCGCCCCGCGAAAATCGAACGAAAAAGAAGGAGAAGCATGAGCATGAGCGATAATCAGAGATGGAGCATCCTCCAGGGGGATGCTCTGAAGGTGCTGGGGACCTTTGCCCCCAACACCTTTGACGCGGTCATCACCGATCCGCCCTATGCGTCCGGTGGGCGCACCCAGGCGGAGAAAAACAAATCCACCGCCAGGAAGTATTCCAGCATGGGTGAGAACGCACCGCCCCCTTTCGATGGGGACGCCAAGGACCAGCGCTCCTGGACCCGCTGGGCGGCGGAGTGGTTGTATGAAGCGCGAAAGGTATGCAAGAGCGGTGCGCCGGTATGCATGTTCATCGACTGGCGGCAACTTCCCGCGGCGACAGACGCTCTCCAGTGGGCGGGCTGGATCTGGCGCGGCACCGCTGTCTGGGATAAGGGCAACAGCCGCCCCCAGAAGGGGCGCTTCCGCCAGCAGGCGGAATATATCGTCTGGGGCTCCAACGGCGATATGCCTATCAGCCGTCCGGTCCCGTGTCTGCCGGGGGTGTTCAAATACGGCAATCCCCAGAGCCGCATCCATCTGACAGAGAAGCCGCTGCAGCTGATGCGGGACATCGTGAAGATCACGGAACCGGGCGGGCATATTCTGGACCCCTTTGCCGGCAGCGGTACCACGGTGCTGGCGGCTGTGCAGGAGGGCTATACCGCCACCGGCATCGAAGTCACAGACACCTATGCGGAGCTGGCACGGGAACGTATTCGGAAGGAACTGGCGTGCGCCGCCTGAGCCTGCGCTGTGTGGCAACAGCACTTGCTATGCGCCTCTTGTGGCATTCTTTGTAGAGGAACAGACGAGCTATTATCAACAGGTAGAAGGATTCGTCCTTCCCTTCGACGCAGCTCGAACTACTGCACGAAACAGCAGGCAGAAAACGGAAGAGATCGAGCGTTGATTCAATATTTGAACGGGCAGGGTGTCTTGATGACACCCTGCCGTTTCTATTTTGGGTGTTACATTGACACCCTGTGCGGAAGGACCCTGCGAAACCGGATGTCTGGCGCTGCTGCCAGACATTTCTTTTTTCTGGAAAAGGTGCGGACCGTGTCCGCCTGTATTGGAATCAACCTACCTCTCAAAAAACGCCCCGCCGACGGCGGGGAACAGCCAACGCCGCCGTGGGCGGCGCTGGCGCAAGCATCGCGCAAATGTACATTTGCACAGCTTGCTGGGGTAAGCCCCAGTCCCCAATGCCGCCTGCGAGCGGAAGTAACGCGGCAGCGCCGCAGGAAGGAGCACGAAATGGCTGAAATCGAAAAAAGACACCATCTTCATATTGTCCTGACACCTCGGCAGTACAGACTGCTGTGCAGTCAGGCAAAGCAGTGCCGCTTGACGAAGCGGGCCTACCTTGCCAGTCTCATTGAAGGGCAGCCGGTCAAATCCCGCCCCAGCCAGGAGATCAAAGACCTGCGAACGGAGATCCATCACATCGGAAATAACATCAATCAGATCGCCCGCAGTGTTAATGCCGGCATTGCCAAACCAGAGGATGCCAGACGGGGACTCTATCTGCTGGATCAGGTCTATGAACTGATGTTTCAGGTGGCGAATAAGTAGTGGCCGTTACCAAAATACTTCCCCGTAGCGGTGGCCTGCAGCAGGCCATTGATTATGTCCTCAATGGGGATAAAACGGATGACTGTATCTTAACGGCTCACTTCAACTGTGATCCAGGGCGTGAATACCGCCAGATGATGCAGACCAAGCGGGAAACACACCGGACAGACGGGCGTCAATGTTACCACATTATTCAATCATTCCGCCCCGGTGAGATCACACCGGAACTGGCGTTGGAGATAGCCAAAGAATTTGTGCGGGAACACCTGGACGGGTTTGAGGCGGTCATCGGTACGCACGTGGATCGACACCATATCCATTCGCATATCGTATTCAATTCCGTCAATGCGGACACTGGTGAGAAATACCACAGTACCCAACAAAGTTACTATCAGCAGATCCGCGGCATTTCAGACCGGCTCTGCCGGGAGCATGGCCTGTCCGTTATCATGGCGGGAGAGTCTGCCAAGGCCATCAGCTATGTGGAATGGCTGCGGCAGTCCAAAGGGCAGCCCACATTTCGTTCCATGCTGGAGGCGGATCTGCGGACGGCTATTCAGGATGCCAATGATCTCGGCCACTTTTTCCTGATCATGGAGCACATGGGCTATGAGGTCCACCACGGTGATCGGCTGGGTTTTCGCCTGCGGGGGCAGGAGCGATTCCAGTATCCCGGCAGGCGAGATCCGCTGTTCACAGAGGACGGTATCCGCACTGCCATCCAGGGCAACCTGGAACAGATCGAAGCGGGACTGCGGCCTGTCTTGCCTGTGCGTCCGGCGTATCAGCCGTACCGGAAACATCCCAGATACAGCGGCTTCCTTGCTCTCTATGTCCATTATCTCTATCTGCTGGGCAAGATCGAAAAGCGGCAGTACCCGCCCCGCATGACGCCGCATCTGCGGCAGGCGGTCATGCGCTTTGAGCGGTATCAGGCGCAGTTCGCGTTCCTGCGGGAAAATGACATCACAACGCCTGCTGACATGGCGGCATTCGAACAACGCACAGAGGAAACGCTGGGCAGATTGACAAAGCAGCGGACCCTCCTCAATATGCGGAAGAAGAAACGCCAGCCGCTCTATGCGGCGCTGGCAGACGCGGAGGCGCTGGAACCCAGCAGGGCGTTATACGAGGAAGGGCTCACCGGCATGGAGCAGGAATTCGAGCAGTATATGAAAGCCGTGAAGCTGCTGGAGGACAGCGGCATTCCGCAGGAGGTGCTGAAGAAAGAAAAGGCAGAAGTGTATGAACAGCTCTCAGAGGTGAATCGGGAGATCCGGGCGGAGCGGGAAAAGTGGAAGCTCTGCCGGGAGATCTGCCAGCAGACGCCTATAATGGAGCAGGACATCCAGAAAACAGAAGAACACCAGAAGGAGGTGCGGGAGCATGAACATCGGAGGCGGTGAAGCAGCGGACCAGCTGGTACGCATGATGCTCTCCGGCAGCGAGGTCGCTGTCCGGCTGAGCGGCTCCGCCATCAAAAATATGCTGGCGCTCACCATGGCGCTGGCGAAAAACCACAAGACCATTTCCGGTAAAGTCAATCTGGTCAAGATGCTGAAGGAGACCCGCGATGTGCGGCGATTTTCCATGTCACCAGAACAGTATCAGCAATTCAGGCAGCGGGCAGGAAAACAGAAGATCCTGTTCTCTGCCATCCGTGATTCGGATAACAAGGGAAAAGTCGTGGATGTGATCATGCCGGTAACGGAGATCGACCGCGCCAATATGATCTTTGAGCGCATCCGATATACCGGGCAGCCGGAGCAGGCGCGGCAGGATGCCCCCTCTAAGGAACAGGAAGCCCGTGTGGGACAGGAGGCGCCGCAGCGCGAGCAGCAACGCCCCCGGCAGGGGAAAACGCCTGTGACACCGCCTGTGGGCGAGCGGCAGGAGGTAACACCAAAAAAAGGATCTCGGTCGGGAACAGACTTGCCAGATACCAAAGGCAGATCGACCTCATCCAGCGGCAGGGAAACGGCTGCCGGGACGATGACGAGTGAGCGGCCTTCGGTTCTGGAACGGCTGAAAGGCTATCAGGCACAGTTGGATACCCGGCAGAAGTCTGCCCCGGCCAAAGAAAAGATCCATCAAAAAGTACGACCAGACAGAACAAAGTAAGAAAGCCGTTTCGTCAGCAAGGCCGGCAGAGTGGAATGCTCTGCCGGCCTCGTATTTTTTATGCAGGAGGTGATGCGGCTGAAAAAGACATCCCAAACAACGGATCTGGTACTTGCGCTGTTCCTCTATATCCCTGTGGTATGGGCGGCGCTGCTGATCGCCCAGTCCCTTGGCGGCGGTCTGCCGGAGCTGCTATCAAACTTAACTGCCGCGCTGGAACAGCCCTTCCAGATCCAATGGACAGACAAGAGTCTGTTGTCCATTCTCGTCTGCACCGGCGCGTATCTCATGGGGCTGTGTCTCTATGCTTCCGGACAGGGCAGAACACGGGACGGAGAGGAACACGGCTCCGCCGCATGGGGCTCTCCCCGGCAGCTCAACGCGCAGTTCCGTCAAAAGCAGAACAAGATCCTCACCCGCCATGTGCGGCTGGGGCTGGATACCCACAAGCACCGGCGCTCACTGAATGTGCTGGTCATAGGCGGCAGCGGCGCGGCCAAAACCCGCGGCTATGTCAAGCCCAACATTCTGGAAGCAAACAGCAACTATGTGATCACGGACCCGAAGATGGAGGTGCTGACCGCCACCGGAGGGTATCTGAAACGGCAGGGATACGACATCCGAGTGCTGAATCTGGTGGAGCTGTCGCAGTCAGACGGCTATAACCCGTTCCGCTACCTGCGGGATGAAAAAGACGCGCTGAAGCTGGTCAACACGCTGATCCAGGCAACGACGCCCAAGGGCAGTCACGAGTCCGATCCGTTCTGGTCGAAGTCCGAGACAGCACTGCTGCAGGCCATCATCCTCATGCTGTTCCAGGAAGCGCCGGAATATGAGCAGAATTTTTCCATGGTGATGCGTGTGCTGGAATATGCCGAAGTGAAGGAGGACGATGACGAGTATGTCTCCCCGCTGGATCTGCTGTTCCGGGCAATGGAGTATGAGAACCCGGAAAGTGTTGCCCTGCGGCAATATAAGGTTTTCAAGCAGGCGGCGGGTGTTGTATGCTCTAAAAGACTTCTTAATCAAGCGGTTGGGAAGTCTCTTAGAACACACAACCTAAAACCGAAGAAAGGAGCGCAAGTTATGAGAAAAAACGAGAAAATCACAGCTCTGTACGAACGACTGAGCCGTGATGACTTTGGCAAAGATGATGACCAACAGCGTGAGAGCAATTCCATTTCCAATCAAAAGGCTATGTTGGAGGAGTTCGCCGCACGGCAGGGCTTTACAAACATTGTCCATTTCACGGACGATGGCATTAGTGGTACTTGCTTTGACCGTCCCGGATTTTTGGCAATGATGAAAGAGGTTGAAGCCGGGAATGTGGAGTATCTGTGTATCAAGGACATGAGCCGCATGGGTCGTGACTATCTGAAAGTCGGTCAGATTATGGAAATCCTGCGTCAGCGTGGCGTTCGCCTTATCGCCATCAATGACGGCGTGGACAGTGCCAGAGGGGACGATGATTTTACCCCTTTCCGCAACATTATGAACGAGTATTACGCCAGAGACACCAGCCGTAAAATCCGTTCCACTTTCCAGTCCAAAGGCAAGTCCGGCAAGCACCTCACAGGCACGGTCATTTACGGCTATCTCTGGAACGAAGCCAGAGACCAATGGTTGGTTGACCCCGAAGCCGCTGATGTGGTCAAGCGCATCTTTGCCATGACGATTGACGGCTACGGTCCGTATCAGATCGCCAGTAAACTGAAATCGGAAAAGGTGCTTATTCCGTCTGCTTACCTTGCCCAACACGGCGAGGGCGTGAACAAAAACAAGACTTTCAAAGATATGTACGGCTGGGGTTCTTCCACCATCTGCAACATTCTTGAAAAGCGTGAATATCTGGGACACACCATCAATTTCAAGACCCGAAAGCACTTCAAGGACAAGAAAAGCCATTATGTCCCGGAGGACGAATGGACAATTTTCGAGAATACCCATGAGCCTATCATTGACCAGCAGACCTTTGACCTTGTGCAGAAAATCCGTGGGAATGTCAGACGCTACCCGGACGGCTGGGGCGAAGCAGCTCCCCTCACAGGCTTGCTTTATTGTGCCGATTGCGGCGGCAAGATGTATGTCCACCGTACCAACAACGGCAAGCGTATTTCTCAATATACCTGTTCCCAATACAGCAAAGTCCCAGTTGGAAAGCTCTGCACGACACAGCACCGTATCAATGAAGATGTGGTACTGTCCCTTGTTTCCGAAATGCTCAAAGCCATTGCCGAGTATGCGAAGCATGACCGAGCCGAGTTTGTCCGAGTGGTACAGGAAGCGCAGTCCAGCCAGCAGACAGCAGAGGTTAAGAAACAGCGGATACGCCTTGCCACCGCAAAGCAGAGAGTGTCCGAACTGGAAGTCCTGCTCTGTAAAATCTATGAGGACAACATTTTAGGAAAGCTGTCCGACAGCAGATACGCCACTCTGGACGCTCAATACGAAAAGGAACAGTCCGAGCTTACCGCTGAAATCTCTGTTCTGGAAAAGGCTGTCAAGAGCTATGAGAAGCACGAAAAGGACGCTGACCGTTTTATCGCTCTGATTGACAAGTATGAGAACTTCGACAAGCTGACCATTGCTATGCTCAACGAGTTTATCGAGAAAATCCTTGTGCATGAGCGTGACCGTAAAGGCAGTATACAGACCACACAGGAGGTCGAGATTTACTTCAATTTTGTTGGGCGATTCGTTCCCCCGGCGTTTGGAGAAGCGGAGCTTACCCCGGAGGAATTAGAGGAAATCCGCAAGCGTGAGGAACGCAAGGACAGGCTCCACCAGAACTACTTGAAGCGGAAAGCCAATGGTAAACAGAAAGAGTATGAGGAGCGCACGAAAGCCAAGAAAAAAGCGGAGATTGAAGCCAGAAAACAGGCAATCCGCACCGAGGATATTGCCAGAGGGGTATTTATCCCGGTGAGCAGTTTGCCGCAGCTGGGACCGAGAAAGGGAGCGTGATTTTATGAAAGAGTTGAAACCGAGAATCCATGAGAACGGTATGGACTATGTGTTGGTGGGCGACTACTATGTGCCGGACTTGAAGCTGCCGGAGGAACGCCGACCTATTGGGCATTGGGGACGCTTGCACCAGTCCTATCTGAAATTGCACCGTCCCATGCTTTACAACGAGCTAATTTTGTCCGGCAGGCTCCACACCGTCGTTGCCGATCTGAACGAGCAGGCGGCAGACAGGCTGGACTTGATTATCCGGCAGATGATGAAAGCCGAGGGCGTGACCGAAGCCATGAAAGCGGAAAATCAGATGTTATGGGTGCAGTCAATGAACTCCATCCGCTGCCGGGCAGAGGAAATCATCAAGACGGAACTAATCTACTGTTGAGAGAGGTAAAGCTATGATTTTGGAAGCCATGTATAATGGGGAGTTTTATCCCTGCGAGACAGTTGTACCTACATCACCGGAATACCGAAAGGCAGTCATAGCCTGTGAAAAGCTCATGGAGCAGTTGTCCCAGCGGCTCAGCAAAGAGGACTATGAGCTGGTGCAGGAACTCCGGGCGCAGACAGCAATCGCCCAATGTGAAGAAAGTGAAAGTCACTTCAAGTATGGCTTTTCCGCTGGGCTGATGTTCAGCAGGAAGCCCATGAACAAGTGCAGCAGAAGAAAGAAAAATAGATGAAGAAAGCCGCCTGAGCAGAAAGAAACTGTTCGGGCGGTTTCAGCATTCGCCAGTAGATTTATTCACACTCTTGTGATAAAATTTACTACAATCAAGAGCGTGATAGCACTAATTTTATGGGGGGATGCTTAATGAATAGAATTTTGAAAAAATTTTTACAGCGGGGTGTCGATTTAAGTCCTGTGGGAGTTGAACTCCGTGAGGATAATACAAATTATTTTTGTACCCCAAAAGGGGCATCGGTTTTTGGATGGGCAGGGATAGATGGTATCCACTTCTGTTTCATTCGTGGATTTGGAGAGATGGTTTTCTCTGTCAGCCCCATGAATACTTCTCCTGATTATGTTCATCCAGTAGCTGAAAATTTTACCGACTTTCTGCGGCTTATACTGGCTTGTGGTGATGTGACGGCAGTGGAACAAGCGTGGATGTGGAACGAAGCACAGTTTGAAGCCTTTCTCAATGAAAACCCTACAACCCAGGAACAACAGCAAACTTTATCGGAAATTTCAGAGAAGATGAATTTGTTGCCTATGGAACAACCGTGGACATATATCAAAAACCTGCAATCTTCCTTTGATTACAGTCAGATTAAATACACAGAAGATTATTACGATAATGATATGACTTCAGAGGCAGAATTGGTTGCCCCTGAATGGAAGGTCTACTTTGATGGAGATTTCTGGGGACATCGAGGTAAAGACCGTGCCGGAAAAGAGATCAAGCTGGATAAACAATTCGATTGGGCTGGATATCATTGGGTAATTCCGGCAGCTTATTCATGTAGCAAAGGACTTGTCGTTGATTTTTGTATGCGAGTTGATTCAGAAAGCATCCGTGACTTCATGAAAAAATGGAATCTGGACTGGGAAAATGACTCATGTGAAAATTTTACCCGTGAGCAACAGATGCAGATGGAATGGGAAAACCCACTTTGTTTTAACTTCAAACCTTGCTTGAAGTTAAACGAGAAAATATTACAGACAACCCATGGCTGCGCTGTGAGCTTTAATCCTTGTCTGCCAGATGGCGTTATCAATGAGTTGGAAGCAAAATGGGCAATCGACCATTATGGGCTGGATAGTACTTATGGCTGGGTCATATGCAGAGACGTATTTCCTTGGGGAACCAAGCATCACCCTGAAATCAATAAACTTTTTCTTACAATGGAGCAGCAACCAGGACAAGTTCCAGGCTCACATTTCAAAGTTCACGCACCCGGAGATTCATTTATGTTTTCCCATCCTGTTAGCGGAATAACCCATACACTGACCGTGCAGGAAATAGAACAGCAGACAGTTCCTCAAAATAGTTTTGGTTCTGATCGCTGGATTTATCCGACACATTATATTGCCATGAGTTATACACTTACCCCTGAACCGATGGAGAACATTTCGGTTTTTGACTGTGATGAAGGCGATAGACCGATAGAAGTTACACCAGACGATCATTCGTTCCGTCCAGTTGGCAGTAGTTCCTGTTTTGTTGTTGGTGTTATTGGTGGTGCAGATGGTCCGACAGCAGTTATATATGGAACAAATTCACAAGAAAAACTTCATGCTGCTTGTTCTGCTCTGCACTTTGAACCGGTTGGTGATGATGTCGAGTGGCGTATCGTGTTCAATGTTACGCAGTTTGACAAAGAAACATTCCCAATTATCTAAAAATACCCTTAGAACTCTAAGGGCGC
>OGNO01000620.1_pt1 | contig 22578 bp, 20 predicted proteins | sample 1573491 | NCBI WGS metagenome assembly OGNO01 (sample SAMEA2581900, study PRJEB24529) | metagenome | biome: Human gut stool | place: China | collected 2011
TCTGGCTCAGTGTGCCCATCGGCTGGGCACTGGCAGATGCCATCGGCATTGGGTATTATTTGAAGAAGAGTGCTTGCAAAAATGACGAAGCTATGGTAAGATAAAGAAAAGAATACCATGGAAAGAGAGTGTGCGCGATATTGGAGAACCGACTGGTGAGTTTTACGATGGGTGGAATGGCCTTTGAGTATGACGAACAAAAGAACCAGATCAATATCCGCAAGCATGGTCTTTCCTTTAAAAGTGCGGCTCGTGTGTTCTTTGACTATGACCGCATTGAGTTTTATGATGACACACACAGCGATGAGGAGCCGCGTTATGATACGATCGGTGATACTTCCGCAGGTAAAGTTTACTGTACGGAGGGAAATACACTGATCGGCAAGGTAAACGAGATCCTGTTTGTGGTGTATACAGAGCGCATCCGTGTAGAAGAAAACGGAGAAAAAACGGATGTGACACGGCTGATCTCAGCAAGACTGGCAACGAATTTTGAGAGGGGGCTCTATTATGGTAAATGTGAATAAATTGTCCGCAGAGATGCAGAAAGAGCTGGCTTTCACAAAAGAAGAGCTGGCAGAGCTGGAACAGGCCAAGAAAATGCCCATTACTTTTGATGAGGATTGCCCGGAAACGACTCCGGAACGTGCATTGAAGTTCCGGCGTGTCAATCCGCCCCGGAGCGTAAACGCCCACGGCGCATAACTCAAATAAGGAAATATCCCCCGCTGCAAAGCGTGTTTTGGCACGTCTGCAGCGGGGGATATTGTTTTTTCTGTGGTTTGAGGTGATTCGGGCGGGGGCTTATTCCCCCACGGCGGGGACGTTCTGCATCGTCCAGAGGAGCTTCTGGACATCCACGCTGCCCATGTGGGTGGGCTCCTCACCCAGACGGAGAAAATCGGTCTGCTGGGCGGTAACAGTCTGCCACTGGGGCAGGTCTGCGCCGTTGGGGTCACCTGTCCTGGCAAAGTTGGTCAGGTAATCCACCATCTGAGCGCTGAGGGCGGTGTCCTTCTCAGTGAAGGGCCGCCAGCAGTGAGCCAGTGTGCCGAACCAGTACCACAGGTCGCTGGAATGCCAGGCACCACGGTCATCACCGGGGAGCTGGCGGTCGAAGAACCAGCCATAGCTGTCGGCGTTCCGGGCGCACCAGTCCTGGGCCATCTGGTAGAGGTAGGGCGGAACGATATCCTCACTGGTGAAGCCGATGAGGTAAGGGATATGGTGCTGTTCGTCGGCAGCCAGCGTCTCGGGGCCGGTCTTGACCTGGAAACGGCCATCCACCACAGGCTCGCAGCCCAGACCCTTGAACTGGGGCTGGATGCGGACGGCATCCCAGGCTGCAAACAGTCTGGCGGGGGCGAGGGCACGGAACTCAGCTAGCGTGCTGCACCCGGCGGCTTCCATGACCTGCTTCCAGAACGGGTAGTGGGCCGCGGCGGGCTTGGCCGTCAGCATCTGGCTCACGCCGCCGCCGCTGCTCATCACGGCCTTGGAGAACAGCCCCCTGGTGATGGGGGAGAGGACGAGCTGCTGGACGCTCATGGCACCGGCGCTCTGGCCCATGATGGTGATGTTGTTGGCATCGCCGCCAAAGGCAGCGATGTTGGCGCGCACCCACTGCAGGGCCGCCAGCTGGTCCAGAAGGGCGTAGTTGCCGGTGGACCCGGCCTCATCGGCCAGCTCGGGCAGGCAGACAAAGCCCATGGGACCGAGCCGGTAGTTGATGGTCACGGCCACGCAGCCTTTGGTGGGCCAGACGGGGCCGTCGAAGTGCTTCTCGTGGCCGCAGCCTCCGGTGAAGCCACCGCCGTGAATGTAGAAGATGACCGGCAGTCTGTCCTCGGGAGCTGCGTCAGCAGGGGCCCAGATGTTCAGGAACAGGCAGTCCTCGCTGTAAGTGTACGTCTCGCCCTTGCGGAACTCGTTGTAGTAGAAGGCTTTTCCGGGTGCGGCGGCTTCGTCATAGAAGGCGCGGGGCTGGTAGCAGCAGGCACCGTATTGGGTGGCATCATAGACACCGTCCCAGTGGGTGACGGGGACGGGGAACTCCCACCGCCCGGCGGTGGCGTAGCGGATGCCCTTGTAAGCGGCAACGCCCGGCCACTGGCAGGCCGTGCCGGAGATCACGCCGCAGGGCGTAGTGCGCTCAAAACTCATGGGGAAACCTCCTTGTCTTACTCTGTCGCTTTCAGGTTCCGGATGTCCTCGCCCGCAAACAGGCAGGGGACAAAGGAGGAAAGGCGGCTGGAGATCTTTTCGGTGTATCGCTTTTCCAGCAGGGAGCCATCCGCAATGTTGGTGGTGACGATGGTGGGCAGACCGGCTCCCAGGCGGTTGCTCAGCAGGCTGTAAAAAGTGGTGATGAAGTAGGGGGTGACGAACTCGGTGCCCAGATCATCCAGGATCAGCAGGTCGGCGGCAGAGGCGGTGCGCAGCAGGGTCTCGGCATCCTCGGAGGAGTCGAAGCGAGCGTTTTCCAGTTTGCCGAAGAAGTCTGGGCTGGAAACGTAAATCACGTCAAAATCCTTTTGCAGCACGATGCCCGCAATGGCGAGGGCGGCGTGGGTCTTGCCCAGCCCCGCGTTGCCGAAAAGCATCAGGCTCTCGCTGTTGTGGTCGAATTCCTCAGCGTAGCTGCGCAGATCCTCCAGCAGGCCGCCCATGTAGGTGCGGACAGGCTCACCCAGCTTCTCGTCCATGGTGTTGGGGTAGTACCGCAGCTCCATGGTGTCAAAACTGGAAATGGACAGGCTGGACAGCGCCTCGATCTCCTCCCGCCGCAGACCCTGCATCAGCTTGTGAACGCAGGTGCAGGTGCGGCCCTGCACGCTGCCGGTATCCTGACACAGCTTGCAGGTGAATTTTGGCTCCAGCGCATCCGCAGGGCGGCCGCTGGCGGCCAGCAGGGCGGTAAGCTCCTGCCGGGCTTTGCTCAGTGCGGCGGCGGCTTCGGTGCGGTCTTTTCCGGCCGCGCCTGCCAGTGCGCAGCGGATGCCCCGCACCCGCACCTCGTCCTCAGCGTGGCGCAGGGCCGGGATGGCGGCCTCCGCCTCCAGCCGGGCATCCTCGGCATTGGCGCGGGCGGTCTGCCGCCGCAGAGCCACCGTGCGCAGGGCGGCTTGATACAGTTCCTGTTTGGTACGCATAAAAGCTCCTTATTCTGCAGGCGTGTCCGTTTTTTTGCGGAGCGGACGGCGGCGGGCAGCGTTTTTGAGAAAATCGTTTCCGCTGGGTTCGGCGCGGTCCACCCGGAGGTTCCGGCTGGCACCCATCCCGGCCACCGGGCCCCGCACATCGTGGACGGTGCGCAGGCCCTTGGCGTTCCAGGTCTTGAGGATGCTGTTCCAGTACCAGAGATCCCGCTTGGGGCCGGCCTGTACGGCGGCCTCCTGCACCATGGCATCATCGTAGCCGTAGACCTCGTACCAGCGGGCAATGGCCTTGCGCCCGCCAAGGGTCAGCTCGGTGTCGGCAATGCCCAGCAGGCCGCTGACGTACTGCTCCCGCTGGGCGCGCAGGGCCAGCAGCTGGAGGTGTGCGTCGGCCTGTTCGCCGGTCTCCACACCCTCGGCCCGCCAGACCTTCAATTCGTGGCTGACGGCACCCATCGTCCGCTTGCCCCGGCTGGCCACATAGGCCACGCAGAGCATGACGGTCTCGGGTGCAAAGGCCTCCTGCACATAGAAGTTTACCAGCTTTTCCATTTCGGGGTGGGTCAGCGGGCGGGCAAAGCTGGTCTGGGCGCAGTCGATGAGGGAGGAGATCATGGGGTCGGTTCGGCTGGCCGCTGCGATCTCGCTCCAGGTCATGGGGGCAGGGGCTGTGGGCTCTTCGCCCGGGGCGGCGTTCTCCTCGTACCGTTCCAGCAGACCTGCACCGGCCCAGAAGGACAGGGCACTCTCGGCGGTCATCTTGCTGCGAAGCTTTAAGTCGGCGCAGAGCTTCTCCGGGTCAGTGATGCCGGTGGCCAGCACATACAGAGCAACCCGGACGTTATATTCCTCCGCAATGCCCAGCTTGGAAAAGACCAGCTGCGGCACCGGGATGGTGTCACCCTTGAATTCTTTCAGTCGATAGATCATGGTGCACCTCAGTGTTGTGTTTCGGCATCCGGTTCCGGTGCGGGCGGTGTCCAGGGCTCACAGTCCAGGATGGACGGGTGGGCGCTCCAGCGTTCCGGTTCGGCGTTGTAGGCATCGTTCAGATATTGGGCGACTGCGGTGCGGCCCTCCTCGGTCATCGGGAAGATCTCCCGCCGCCGCAGGGCCGGGTCGGTCTTGTCCAGCGTCCACGGCTCGGGCCAGAGATCCACCGTGAGGATGGCCTCTTCTTTTTTGGCCTCCTCGCCGCCGTCCGGGTCGGGGACGGAGCGCTTGCCCGGGGTGATGAGGTAGCGCATCCCGTCCTCGTTGCCGCTGAATGAGTTTTTGTTCTGCAGATAGTGCAGCATGGGCACAAAGATCATGTAGAATTCCTTCCATTGTGATAATCTATCTTTCATTATAAAGCAACTGGCGCAAAAAGCAAGTTTTTTCCGCCTGCCGCGTTCCGACAGAAAAAACTGTTGACAAAACCGCCGCACTTTGCTACACTAATGGAGCAGTCCTGCAGGGTTAGCTCATCCGGTAGAGCGACTGCTTCCCAAGCAGTAGGCGGCGGGTTCGAGTCCCGTATCCTGCTCCAGAAAATAGCGCTCCAACGTGTAGTAAAGAACATGTTGGGGCGCTTTGCATTTTGATGCACTTTTGGTGGGCGGCTTGTGCTTTGCCGGAAAATATGGTTCAATAGAGGAAAACAGGCGGGAACGCACAGTGAACAAGACAAAACGAGGTGGATACAATGAATCTGAAAGAAGCATTCCGCTATCAGAACAAGCTGCAGGCCCTTTTGGACGAGGCCCAGGGTATTCTGGACTGCGATGCCAATGTTACCAAGGTAGCAAACACCTACCTGCGCCACAAGGTCATGGCAGAGGCTGAGGACGAGACGATCCTGGACCTGCCCCAGACTGAATATGCCCAGCAGATCACCGATATTGCCCGGTTCATGCTCTATTTGCTGGAGGAGAAGGGCCGCCTGTTCGCTGCCATCCGCAAGGCAAAGGATGCGCTGGACATGGATATGGACAGCGAGGTCAGTCTGAACGCTGCGCGGCAGAGCGTGGCGCGCACCTTCAAGCGAATGAATGACCTGCGCAGCTCCGAGCAGCTGCTCTCCGGCGGGGGCACCGGCTATCGCTTTAACGCCGAGGGCAACCAGATCTCCTATTGCTGCGATGTAAAGCGGGTGACCACCATCAACTACGACCGCAAGGTCATCCACGCTGCGCTGAGCAAGCTGAACCGGCAGGCAGACGAGACCTCCAACCGGCTGGACCTCTGCCTTGTGACCTCCAAGGTGGACTACACCGTTCCCTTTGATGTGAATGCCAGCTTTGCCGAGGCGTTTGAGACGTATCTGGAAAGCGCCAATCGTTAAACCACGCTCTACCGGCTATTTTGGGTACGGCAAGCGCCGGGGACGCGGCTGCCGGTTCAGGTGCAGATGAACGATAACGCTGCACAGTTCCGCAAGGAAGTTTCGGTCCGGTTCACCTTACGAGCCAGCATAATTGAAAAAATCTTGCGTTCGGCTTTTCCGCCACCGCCAGACGTTTCTTCGCCGAAACCGTCCCTTGCCCTTTCCCGCATTCCTGCTACCGTGCTGACGTCTCCATGGGCAGGCAGGCAAGCCACCCTTTCTGAATTTGCCCCGCAGACTGCTGCGGGAGCATCTTTCCGCCTGCGGGGCGGGTGCACTGCATCCCCCATTTTGCAGGCAGAGCAAATGGCAGAAGCTGCCCTGGATGCTTGCCGTATCCAAAATGGCCGGTGCAAAACCGGAGGGATAAGCGATGAAGAATTGCAGCCCCGGCAGTTTTTTACCGCCGGGGCTGCAATTCTTGGAGAGAGTCGTTCGTATTCCAGACAAAGCAACTGAATTTAGACAAAGACGAGGTATGATCATGTCAACCAAACCGATTTGTTCCGCTGCCGCAAATTGCATTGACCTGAGTGCAGCAGCGCTTCATATCATTGCCATGGCGCTGATGCTGATGGATCACCTGTGGGCGACCCTTCTGCCGGCGCAGGACTGGCTGACCTGTGCCGGGCGGCTGGCGTTCCCTATCTTTGCATTTATGACAGTGGAAGGCTACTTTCATACCCGGAATCTGAAGCGTTATGTCCTGCGGCTGCTGTTGTTTGCATTGCTTTCGGAAGTGCCCTTTGATCTGATGTATGGCGGGACATGGTTCTACCCGGTGCACCAGAACGTGATCTGGACGCTGCTGCTGGGGCTTCTGGGGGTGCATCTGATGGAAACGGTGCGCAAAAAGCAAAAGCTCTGGGTCTCGCTGCCGGTGTGCGCCGCAGTGGCAGCAGCAGGGGCGCTGCTGGGAACGCTGGGCATGACGGATTACTACGGTGCCGGTGTGCTGACCGTGTTCGCTTTTTACATTTTCCGGGGCCGGAAATGGTGGTGCCTGCTGGGACAGGTGCTGACCCTGTACTGGATCAACGTGGTGCTTCTGGGCGGGCTGATGTACCCCATCCGGCTCTTCGGCATGGAGTTTGAGCTGTGTCAGCAGGGGCTTGCGCTGCTGGCGCTGGTGCCCATCTGGCTGTATCGCGGGCGGCAGGGCTGCCACAGCAAACCGTTCCAGTATGCCTGCTACGCCTTTTACCCGGTACACATGCTGCTGCTTGTGCTGGCGCTGAATTTCGTGAACCGATAAGAGCATAATGGTATCCCGGGTGGAATTTATTCTGCACTTTCCTGAGTCTGCTCTGTGGGCTTGATGGTCTTGACCTGCAAGGTGAAATACAGAAGATGGCAGACCCACACCACGAGAATGCAGATCCTGCCGATGGGAGCATTTTTCATACAAAGAAAACCGATCGCCATGACAGCGGTGACCATTGCAATGATCTTGCATTTTGTTCCTGCTGTCATGGCTTTTTTCTGAACAAAGCTGTCAAGATGCATTTTGTGTGCGCTTTTCTGCGGAACGAAAGCGTGGTATACTGAATGGAACACCCGCAGGAGGTAAAATGCCCCATGAAAAAAGGTAAATCGTTCCGCCCGGATCGGGTCCTCTCCTATTTCAGGGTGGAATGGTTCCCGCTGCTCCTTGTGACCCTTTCGGGTCTTGTCTATAACATCGGTCTGCTGGCCGCGCCATGGTTCGAGGGCCGGTTGGCCCAGTGCCTGGCGGATATCCTGGGCGGCAGTGAGACTGCTGCCCAAATGGCGCTGCTGGTGCTGGCCTACATTGCGGTCACACTGCTGGTGCAGGCGGCGCGCTTCATCAAACGTTTTTATGTGCGCCGCTTCGCCAACAACATCAACCGCCGGATGAAGGGCATCCTGTACGCCAATCTGGTGCGGCAGAGCCGGGCAGCGCTGGAAAAAGAGGGGGCCGGTGAGCTGATGACCAAGGCCATCGCCGATGTGGACGACTGCGTGGAGGGAATGCGCAAGTTCACCACGGAGGTGTTCGACACCGGTGTGGCGCTGGCGGGCTATGCGGTCATGCTGCTGGTATACGATTGGCGGCTGGCGATCCTGGGCCTGCTTTTTACTCCGGTGTCCTATGTCTGCGCGGCAGGGATGAAAAAGCCAGTGCAGCGCGCCGGTGCGGCCTATAAAAAGGCCGCCGGTGCCTTGAGCAGTGCCACGCTGGACCGTGCCCGGAATGCCGTGACCTACCGCATCTACGGCTGCGAGGAGGCCCGGATGGAAAAATACGAGGAGGCCCTGAGCCTTTACGAAAAGACTGCCGTGCGGAACAACGTGTGGCAGTCCGCGCTGCCGCCGCTTTATCTGGCGGCATCCGAGGCAGGGACCCTCTTCATCCTGTGGTTCGGCGCAAAGAATGTGCTGGGCACCGGCTGGAGCAGCTGGGATATCGCCGCCTTCACCACCTTCCTTTCCTGTTTCACCAAGCTGGTGGTCAAATCCTCCAAGGTGGCCAAGCTCTTCAACGCGGTGCAAAAGGCAGAGGTCTCCTGGAAGCGCATCAGACCCCTGATGAAAACACCCGAGCAGCTGGATGCCCTGCAGATCCCGGCGGCACAGGATGTGACGCTGAAAGAACTCGCCTTCTCCTATGGCGAAGAGCCTGTCTTTTCCGGCCTGAGCCTGACGGCCCACCCCGGCGATATCATCGGCATCACCGGCCCGGTCGCCTGCGGAAAATCCACCCTTGGCCGCGTATTCCTCTGTGAAGCGCCCTATCAAGGCTTGGTCTGCTTTGGCGGCAGAGAGTTTTCCAACCTGACCCCGCGCCAGATCGCCGCCACGGTCGGGTATCTGGGCCATGACCCGGAACTGAGTGCCGACACCGTGCAGAATAATGTTCTCTGCGGCAGCGAACAGGATGCCATGCCGTGGCTTGCAGCCGCTGCCCTGAAGGAGGAAGTGCTGGCCATGGAAAAGGGCACGGAGACGGTCATCGGCAGCGGCGGCACCCGCCTTTCCGGCGGGCAGGCACAGCGCCTGGCATTGGCCCGGACGCTGGCCCATCCCCGCCCGGTGCTGGTGCTGGATGACCCATTCTCGGCCCTGGACCGCAGCACTGAGGATGCGATCTTTGCCGAGCTGCAGGCGTATGCCAAGGATAAGGTGGTGTTCCTGATCTCCCACCGGCTGTACCATTTTCCGCAGATGCAGCAGATCATCTTTATGGAGGGCGGCAGGACCACCGTTGGCACCCACGAGGCGCTGATGGCAGCGGTTCCGGTCTACCGCCAGCTGTATGAAAGCCAGACCGGCCGGAAAGGGGGAGAGGGCGTATGAAAAAGAAAAATGATCACGGCGTGTTTGCTGCCGTCCGGATGGCAGCGGCTTCGCACCGCCTTCTCACGGTGGGCACGGTGCTGTGTGTGGCAGCTTCGGTGGCGGCATCCCTGCTGCCGCCCCTGCTGCTGGCCCGGGTCATCGACCGTCTGACCGCGGGCCTCCCGTTGTCCTTTCTGGCCGTGCTGCTCTACTTCGGCAGCCTTGCACTGGAAGGTGTGCTCACCTCGGCGCAGGAAAGCCTGCTGGTGCTCTTTGGCCAGAGGATGACCCATGCCCTGCGCTCGGAGATGTCCCGAAAGCTGAGCCGCCTGCCCGCTGGTACACTGGCAGAGCAGAACCCCGGCGAGGTGGCCGCCCGCTTTTCGGGCGATGTGGACACAGTGGAAGCCCTGTTCACTTCCGGCATCATCAGCATGGCAGCAGATGCCTGCCGCATCGTCTCCATCATGGGGGTCATTGCGGTGAAAAACACCGGCCTTGCGCTGATCCTGCTGCTGGTGCTGCCGCTGTTTGCCGTGTTCACCCGTTATGTCCAGAAGCGGATGCTGGCCGCGCAGCTGGACAACCGCCGCGCGGTCGCCGCAGTCTCCGGGCAGGTGCCAGAGACTCTGCACAACATCCGCACCATCCGGGCGCTGGGTCTGGAGGATTACATGGAGCGCCGGTATGACCGGTGCATCGGTGACAGCTATGCCGCCATGGAGCGCACCAATTTTTATGATGCCGTCTATTCGCCGGTGGTGCTGCTGCTGAATGCTGCTGTGGTCGGCATCGTGATGCTGCTCTCCGCTTCGGGGAATGCACAGCTCCTGACCCTGTTCGGTATGTCGGTTGGCACCTCGGTGGCCGTCATCAACTACATCTCCCGCATCTTCGCCCCCATTGAGAGCCTGGGCATGGAGATCCAGACCATCCAGTCGGCCATGGCGGGTGTCAGGCGCATCGATGCCTTTCTTGACCAGCCGGAGCGAACGATCCCTTCCGCGCGCAGGGAGGCTGCCCGGGGCGATGTGGAATTTGCGCACGTCACCTTCGGCTATGGGGAACGGCACGTTCTGAAGGATTTTTCCATGACCGTGAAACAGGGGGAGCAGGTCACGCTGGTGGGCCGCACCGGTGCGGGCAAGAGCACCGTGTTCAAGCTCTTGTTGGGCCTGTATCAGCCGGAGGCCGGTACAGTGACCATCGGCGGCGTGAAGGTGGGGGACATCACCGACCGGGAGCGCCGCACCTGCATCGGCTGTGTGGAACAGCATTTCTCCCGCGTGCCGGGCACCGTGCTGGAACAGATCACGCTGGGAGACCCGCAGATCACCGGGGAAATGGCAAGGGATGCCGCCGCACTGGCCGGGATCGATGCTGCCATCCGGGCTCTGCCGGAGAGTTATGACACCGTCTGCACCGAGGGCATCTTCTCGCAGGGCGAGTGGCAGCTGCTGTCCATTGCCCGTGCCGCCGCTGCAGATCCCGCCGTGCTGCTGCTGGATGAGATCACCGCCAATCTGGATGCCGAAACGGAGGCCCGCGTGCTGGAGGCTCTGCGCCGTGCCTCCGCGGGCCGCACGGTGCTCTCCGTCTCCCACCGCGTCTATGAAAATCTTGGCGGCAGAACGATCGAGATCAGGACCCGGGAATGACGTATGATAAAAACGCCCCCTGTGCGCCGCAGCAGGCACACAGGGGGCGTTGTGGTATGCTCAATTCTTTTCGATGTAGACGCTGGTGGAGGGGAAGGCGAAGTCCACGTCGTCTGCCTGCATCACGTCCATGATGTTCAGGTTCAGGTCGTTCTGCTGCTGCAGGAAGGTGGCATAGACGTTGGTGGTCAGGTAGGCCGAGATGAGGATGTTGATGCTGGAATCGCCAAAGCTGGTCAGCCGGACGATGTTGGTGCCCTTGTTGGTGTAAGGGCTGTTGTCCAGCATGGCCTGCAGGTCAGCCATTAGCTTTTCCAGCTGGGCACGGGTGGTGCCATAGGTGACACCAAGGGTAAACTTATAGGGCCGCATGGTGCGCAGGGCTGTGTTCTGGACAGTGGAGGCGCAGATCTGGCTGTTGGTGATAATGACCACGCTGTGATCCATGGAGCGGATGCGGGTGGAGCGGAAGTTGATATCGATGACTTCGCCCTCCACATTGCCCACGGTGATCCAGTCGCCGATGGAAAAGGGTTTGTCCAGCAGGATGACGATGCCGCTGAACAGGTTGCTGGCGCTTTCCTGCGCGGCCAGCGAGATGGTCAGGCCCACAAGACCGGCACCGGCTACGATGCTGCCGATGGGGAAGCCGACGATCTGCGCGCAGGTGGCAACACCCAGAATGATGACCAGCACCTTGTAGGTGGTGTCCAGCAGGGAGCGCAGGGTCTTGTTGCTCCGGATCTCCGGGCTGAAGGAGGCCAGCAGCAGGTCGGCTACCTCAGAAGCGTTGTACAGGCCCTGACAGAACAGGAGGGTCGCTGCGATCTTATAGGCCGTGAACAGAAACTTTGTCAGGCCCGGAATAGCCCACGGCAGGCTGGTCAGGGCCAGGTAAAGGCCGCTGTAAAAAGCCATCCGCTCCAAAGGGCTCTGTAAGCTGCGCAGGAGGATGGGCGTGGCGGCAAAGTGCCAGCTGCGGGCCTGCAGAGCAGGAAAGATCTTCCGGCGCAGCAGCCAGCCGACCAGAAGCCCCGCAAAAACGATGACAGCGGCGCAGACAGCCCGGGCAACCAGCGCCCACCAGCCCTCCAGCAAAAAAGGCCCGATCTCGAACCCGAGGTCACGAACGGTAAAAATCATGGCAAAAAGCTCCTTGTATCAGAAATTGTAACATCCTGTCCCACAGTATACCATATCCGGCCCGTGCAGGGCAAATAAAAAAGGGGTTGACAAGGCGGAGCAGCCGCGTTATACTCTTGGCCAGAAAGTTCGTTTCAGGGCGGGGTGAGATTCCCCACTGGCGGTACAGCCCGCGACCACCCGCAAGGGTGCTGACCCGGTGAGACTCCGGGGCCAACGGTATAGTCCGGATGCAAGAAACGGCAGGCAATACGATTTGTCTACGCGCCCTGTTGCAGTGTTTGCTGCGGCAGGGCGCGTTTTTGATTGTCTTCCCGGTTCCGAACCACGCGAAAGGGGCTTTCCAATCTTTGATTTGGGGCAAAACGCCCCGGGAGGATATTACCATGAAGAAAAACACGACCCGCAACCTGACCGTTGCCGCCATGCTCAGCGCGGTGGCCTTTATCCTGATGTTCATCGAGTTCCCGCTCCCGATGCTCATCCCGTCCTTCGTCAAGATGGACTTCTCCGACCTGCCCGCTCTGCTGGGTGCCTTTGCCCTTGGCCCGGTGTACGGCGTGATCATCAGCTTTATGAAGAACCTGCTCCATGTGGTCATCAAGGGCACCTCTACCGCGCTGGTGGGTGAGCTGTGCAACTTCATGCTGGGTGCGGTGTTCTCCGCACTGGCCGGTTACCTCTACAAGCACCACAAGAGCCGCAAGAACGCCATCATCGGCGCAGTGGCCGGTGCCGTGGCCATGGCACTGTTCAGTGTGCCGTCCAACTACTTCATCACCTACCCGGCCTACGTCAAGTTCTACCACATGCCGCTGGAAGCCATCCTGGGCATGTATCAGGCTATCCTGCCCTCTGCAAACAGCCTTATCAAGTGCCTGGTCATCTTCAATATGCCCTTCACTCTGGTCAAGGGCCTGCTGGATGCCCTGATCTGCATGTTGATCTATAAGCCGCTCTCTCCCATCCTGCATGGCCGGAAGTGAGTGATAAAAAAGAAAGGACGCGAGAGCGTCCTTTCTTTTTTGCTTTTATCGATTTGATTTAAGACAGCGCGCCCTTTTCCAGCCACTTGCCCCGGGCAAGGCGGATGAGGAACAGCAGGCCCCGGATGCTCAGTTCGCAGCACATGGCACCCCAAACGCCCATCAGGCCCAGCCGGGGAGCCAGCAGGAACGCCAGCGTCAGCCGGATGCACCACATGCTGAATATGTTCAGCACAAAACAGGAGGTGCTGTCGCCCGCACCCTGCATGGCACCGCTGGCCACGATGGAAGCGCCGAACATGGGCTCGGCCCAGGCTTCGATGCGCAAAACCTGAGCACCCAGAGCGATGACAGCCGCATCGGTGGTGAAAAGGCTCATCAGGGTGGGGGCAAAGATCCACAGACCAACGCCGGAAAGGGCCATGACCCCCATGCCAAGGCCGGTGCACAGCCAGGCAAACCGCTTGGCCATATCCTTCCGGTTGGCACCCACGGCCTGGCCGATGAGGGTGACAGCTGCGCTCTGGATGCCGTAGCCCGCCATGTAGCACAGGCCCTCGGCGTTGACAGCCAGGCTGTTGGCGGCAATGGCCACGGTACCCAGGCCGGCCACGATGCGCACTAACACCACCTGCGCCAGAGAGATGGCGGCGCGTTCTCCCGCCAGAGGAGCGCCGACCCACAGCAGGTTCCGCAGGCAGGAGCGGGTGATCTTCCAGGGGGCAGGCTTCCGGATGCAGAGGGGGCCTTCCCGCAGCAGCAGAATGGCCAAAGCCAGCAGGCCGCCCACCACAGTGGCCAGGGCGGTGCCCAGGGCTGCGCCGGGCACACCCAGCCCGGCACCCCAGACGGTGATGCCCCACAGCGTCCGGGTGGGGTTGATGAGGAAGAAGTTGAAGATGGCATCCAGCACGCAGACCAGCACGCTGATGAGGCTGGCGGTCAGGGCGTTGCCTGCCGCCCGGAGGATGGAGAGGTACAGGCCCATGGCCATGGTGAAGGGCAGCGCCGCTGACCAGATGGCAAAGTAGGCTGTGGCGTTTGCCCGCAGGGAGGGGTCAGCTCCCAGCCACCCCGGCAGAAAGGGGCTGATGCCCAGGCCGAAGAGAGCGGCACCCACGCCCAGGATCACATTGAAAAGCATGGCCTGCCGCAGTACGCTGCGGGCATCATCCTGCCGGTCGGCCCCCAGATACTGGGCGATCTGGATGGAGAGGGCAGTGTACAGGCCCACCAGAACACCGTGGAGCAGCCAGGTGCTGGAGCTGACGATGCCGATGGAAGCAGTAGCTTCTGCACCGATGTGGCCCACCATGGCAGCGTCGATGTATCCCATGGCAGTGACCACCAGCTGCTCCAGAATGGAGGGGATGCTCAGCGCCAGAGCCACCTGGGCCGTCTGGCGGGAGGGGATGGTCTCCCCCTGCCGCATCCGGGCCGAAAGCTGTTCAAGTGAAAGTTTCATGTCTTCTCCTTTTTCTCCGATTTTCCTGTGAGACAAAAAAATACCCTCGAAAGGGCGTTTGTCCATTCATTATAGACAGGGGGGCGAAAAATGTCAACCCATCAGCCCATGGGGTAGCCATTGCCCCAGAGATTGATTTTTTGGCCCGGCCGTGATACACTTCATTTGTATCCAGCAGTGAAAGAACAGGAACGGCCTCTGCCGCTCCGGGAAAGAGGAAAAAAACTATGCTTCAACTGCTTTCTGGCAACCCGCGCACCGTGGATGCGCTGGGCTTTCTGCTTGCATTTGCGCTGACCGCGCTGATGGACTCGGTGTTCCACGATAAGCTCCCCCACGACCATGGCCGCGCGTTTGCCGTGAACGGCGAACTCTCCAAGGGCAAGGCCCGGGGTTCCGGCCTCATTTTTGTACTCTGCATCGCACTGGTCACGCTGGCCGTGGTGCCCTTTAAAGCAGAGTATGTCATCTACACCGTCCTGCTCATTGCGTCCATGCTCTCCGGTTATTTTGACGATGCCGCCGAGACTGCCTGGAACGAGTACAAAAAGGGCCTGATCGATCTGGTCATCGCCGTTGTGGCGGGCGTGACCTATCTGAACTTCAACGGCACGGAGGTCAACTTCCTGAGCTGGAGCTTCAGCCTGCCCTATGCCGTCTACCTCATCCTGATCATCGTCCTGATCTGGGCCAGCATCAATGTGGTCAACTGCACCGATGGCGTGGACGGCCTTTCCGCCAGCCTTGCCGTGGTCAGCATCGGAACCTTCCTGCTGGCCTACTGGGAGGAACTGGGGGATTACGCCACCGCAGGCGTCGTGTTCATTGGTGCCCTGCTGGCCTACCTGTGGCAGAACGCCAAGCCTTCCACCCTGCTGATGGGTGACGCGGGCAGCCGCGCCATGGGCTTCTTCCTGGCCGTTCTGGCCCTCAAGAGCAGCCATCCCTTCGCCTTCCTGCTGGCCGCGCTGGTGTTCATTGTGGACGGCAGCCTTGGCATCCTGAAGATCAGCTTCAAGCGGTTTTTGCACATCTCCATCCTCAAGAACACCCTGACCCCGCTGCACGACCATGTGCGCAAGCGTCTGGGCTGGAGCGATGAGCAGGTCGTGGCCCGCTGGCTCATCCTGCAGGCTGTGGCATCCGCCTGGCTGCTGCTGTTGGTGCGGTAAAACACAAAAGGAAATGCAGCGCCCGCACAGGAAAGCTCCTGCGCGGGCGTTTTGCTGTGCTGGTCCGGGAGGAAAGTTCCAGCTTCCGGTACAGCGTTTCCAGACAGGCTGGGTCACGAATTTCCGGCATGAGTTCACCTCATTTCTTTTGTTTTATTGTGCCATGTGTCACAAACAAATGCAAGCAAAACCCTTATAATAGGGACGAAAGTGGAGGAAAAACCAATGGATTCTATTTTTGATCTCGATCATCTGTACCGCACCTATTTCAAGATGGCGCTGCCCTCGGTGTTCGGCCTGATGGTGAGCGTGGTGTATAACCTTGTCGATACCTTTTTCATTGCGCAGTCCAACGATACGGCGCTGATTGCGGGTGTTTCGCTCTGTGCGCCGGTGTTCACAGCCCTCATGGCCTTTGGCAACATCTACGGCCAGGGCGGCAGCTCACTCATTTCCCGCCTGCTGGGACAGGACGACCGTGAGGGCACCGGCCGGGTCAGCTCGTTCTGCTTCTATGTGGCCCTGACCACGGGCGTGGTGTTGGCAGCCCTGATGATGCTGTTCCGCGTCCCGCTGCTGGGCATTCTGGGTGCGACTGCTGAGACGATGCCGCACGCACAGGCCTATTACACCGTGCTGGCCATTGGTGCCCCGGCCACGGTGCTGAACTTTATCCATTCCAACCTCGTCCGCTGCGAGGGCATGGCCACCCAGTCCATGATCGGCAGCATCGGCGGCACGGTCATCAATATCATCCTCGATCCCATCCTCATCACCACAGTGGGCTGGGGCGCAAGGGGCGCGGCCATTGCCACCATTGTGGGCTACCTGTGCAGCGACCTGTACTTCCTGTGGCTGCTCCACAAAAAGAGCCGCTGCCTGTCTGTCAAGCTGTCCCAGTGCCACGTCACGGGCAGGGAGCTGCAGCAGATTTTGGGCGTGGGTGTTACTGCCGCGCTGAGCAACCTGATGCAGAGCCTGACTGTCATTGTGATGAACCAGTTCCTCTTGCCCTACGGCAACGACAAAATTGCCGCCATGGGCATTGCCAGCAAGGTGAGCATGATCGCCCAGCTGGTGCTGGTTGGCTTCTCGTTCGGCGGCATCCCACTCTTCGGTTACCTGTACGGCGCAAAAAAGCGGGACGTGATGCGCAAGCTCATCCGCTTCTGTCTGACCTTCCTCGTCTCCATTGCCGTGGTGCTGTCCCTCATCCTCTGCCTGAATTCCGGTGTGCTGATGCGGCTCTTCGTGCAGGATGCCGGGATGATCGCCACGGGTGCGCAGATGCTCCGCTGGCAGGTCTACACCGCAGCCTTTGGCGGCGTGGTGCTCCTGCTCACGGTGCTGTTCCAGGCAACTGGTAAAATCGTACCGTCCTTCCTGCTCTCCATCAGCCGTCAGGGCGTGGTGTTTCTGTTGGCACTGGTGGTCTGCGTACATCTGTTCCAGTATCAGGGTGTGCTGATGGCTCAGGCTGTGGCCGACATCCTGAGCGCTGCGCTGGCCCTTGGCCTGCTGGCGGCCAACCGCGATATCATCGCAAAACAGTAAACACAAAAACGCCCGGAGGGCCGCTGAAAGCTGCGGTTCTCCGGGCATTTTTAGTATTCGATGCCTTTGCGCGCCTTGATGCCCTTCTGGTAGGGGTGGCGGCGGCATTTCATCTCAGTGGAGTAGTCGGCGGCATCCAGCATCCACTGCGGGGCCTTGTGGGCGGTCAGCACGCATTCCTGCGCGGCGGGGCGCTCCAGCACGGCCCGCCGGAGCAGGTCTTTGTCCACCATGTCCAGCTCCCAGGCCGAACCGGCTTCATCTAAAATGAGCAGGTCGGCAGGCTCGGCCAGTGCGGCGGTCAGGTTTTCGTTCTGCACGGCCCGGGCAGCGGCCTTTTCCGCTTCGTTCATCTGGAACACGAACTTCTGCCCGCCCTTGCCCCGGAAAATTTTTGCCCCCAGCTGGGCCAGCAGAGGGATCTCGCCGCTCTGCCCGCCCTTGAGGAACTGCACGATGACAACCCGTTTGCCGCTGCCCAGTGCGCGGAGGGCAAGGCCCATGGCGGCGGTGGTCTTCCCCTTGCCGTCGCCCCAGTAGAGATGCAGCAGGCCCTGTTCCATCATCCGTTCTCCTTGGTGTACTGCACGGTCTCCACCAGGTGCAGGATGTGCTGCTCCGGCCAGTCCCGGGCATCCAGCACATAGCCGCCCGCGTTGGGGCCGCACCAGTCGGGAAAGCTGCGGCGGGGCACGCCAAACCGCTCCAGTGCGGCCATCTGGGTGCCGCCATGGGCCACGATGACCAGCCGCTCCTGCCCTTCGGCAAGGGCCTTGTCAATGAGGTCGGCCAGCGTTTTGCACACCCTGTTGCAGAAATCGCTCCTGCGCTCCCCGTCCGGGTGGGCGGCGTGCTCGTTTTCCTGCACCCATGCCAGATACTCCGGGTCCTGCTCCACCTGTACGAAGGTCTGGCCCTCGAACCGGCCGAAGTTCATCTCCTTCAGCCCGTCCACCGGAATGAGCTTTGCCCCGGGAAAGAACACCCGCGCCGTCTGGGCGGTGCGCTGCAGCGGGGTGACATAGACCACCTCCGGTGAAAAATCTGCCTGCCGCAGCTGGGCGATGCCCGCGGCAGAAAGGGGGATGTCCCGCTGGCCCTGATATCGTTTTTGCGCGTTGTACTCCGTCTGGCCGTGACGCAGCAGATAAATGAGCATAATGGTTCTCCTTTTTGGTTTGTTCTGCACCATTATAGCCTATTTTGCGGTTATTTTCCAGCCATGCTCTTGCAATTCTTCCGCATTTCAGATATATTGAGTGGGTATGAAATTTCAGGGGAGAGAAGTGTCAATGGAGATCCGGGACCGGAAAGCAGCGCAGCGCCGGGCGGGCATCATGGCCCGCAGGGGTCTGCCGCAGGCAGAAAGGGCGGCGGCCAATGCAGCCATCTGTGCCCGCATTCTGGCCATGCCCTGCTTCCAGAAGGCAGAGAATCTGCTGCTCTACGCCGCTTTTGGCGGGGAGGTGGATCTTGCTGTGCTGGCAGAGCAGGCGGCCCGGCTGGGCAAAACGGTGGCCTATCCGGTCTGTGGGGAGAACTTTACCCTGACCGCCGCCGTGCCGGGGCCGGACGGCTGGGAGGTGGGGGCTTACGGCATCCGCACACCGGCTCTGGAACGGGCGGCGCTCATCCGGCCGGAGGCGCTTGATCTGGTGCTGGTGCCCTGCACTGCCTTTGATGCGGTCTGCCGCAGGGTGGGCATGGGCAAGGGCTACTATGACCGCTATCTGCCCAGGTGCCGGAACGCCGTGGCGCTGGGCGTGGCCTTTGAGGCCCAGCGGGTGCCGGAAGCGGCTGCAGATGAACAGGACTGGCGGCTGGATGGATTTGTAACAGAGAGGAAAGTATATCGTGGAACTGATGAATTTGAGCTGTGAAGGTTTTCTGGAGGAGCTGGCCAGCAAGGCGGCGGCTCCGGGCGGCGGCGGCGCTTCGGCGCTGGTGGGCGCGGCCGGTGTGGCGCTGGGCAGCATGGTGGGCAGCCTGACCGTGGGCAAAAAGAAATATGCTGCCGTGGAAGCGGACATCGCTGCCCTGAATGTCCGGGCCGAGGCCCTGCGCAAGCGGCTGGAAGCGCTGGTGCAGGCCGACGCGGAGGCCTTTCTGCCCGTGGCGGCGGCCTACAAGCTGCCGAAAGAGACCCCGGAACAGCAGACCCACAAGGCTGCGGTGCTGGAAAAGGCACTGGACAGAGCCTGCGCCGTGCCGCTGGAGGTGATGGCTGCCTGTGGTGAGGGCATTGCACTGGCCGCAGAGTACGCCGAAAAGGGCAGCGTGCTGGCCCGTTCCGATGCCGGATGCGCGGCGCTGTTCTGCAAGGCAGCCATGCAGGCGGCGGGGCTGAACGTGAAGGTCAACACCCGCCTGATGGCAGACAAGGCTCATGCGGATGCGCTGGAGGCCAGAGCGGAACAGCTGCTGGCCGAGTTTGTGCCGCAGGCTGACAGGGTCTATCAGACTGTATCAAATGAGTGAGGGGAGAAGAAAATGGCTCAGATCTTGAAGGGTGCGCCCGTGGTGGCCGCCATGAACGAAGCAAACGCCGCGCGCTGTGCCGCGCTGAAGGAAAAGGGTATCGTGCCCACGCTGGCTGTGGTGCGGGTCGGCGCGCGGGAGGATGACATTTCTTATGAAAAAGGGATCGTCACCCGGTGCGGTAAGGTTGGCGTGGAGGTGCGGCAGTTCCATCTGGCGGAAGATGTTACGCAGGAGGAACTGCTGGATGTGATCCGGCAGATCAATGGGGATGCATCGGTTCACGGGTGCCTGATCTTCCGGCCCCTGCCAAAGCGGTTCGATGACCGCAGGGTCCAGGAGGCGCTTGCCCCGGAAAAGGATGTGGACGGCATCACGGACGGCTCGATGGCCGGTGTGTTTACCAACATGCCCATCGGCTATCCGCCCTGCACGGCGCAGGCCTGCCTTGAGATCCTGAAATACTACAACGTGCCGCTGTCCGGCAAACGGGCCGTGGTCGTGGGCCGCAGCCTGGTGGTGGGCAAGCCCGCTGCCATGATGCTGGACCGGGAGAACGCCACCGTGACCCTCTGCAATTCCCGCACCCGGGACCTGCCCGCCCTCTGCCGGGAGGCCGATGTGCTGGTGGTCGCCATGGGAAGGCGGGGAGCCATCGGGGCCGATTGCCTGCGGGAAGGTCAGGTCGTGGTGGATGTGGGCATCCACGTCAATGAAGAGGGCAAGCTCTGCGGCGATGTCCGCTTTGATGAGGCAGAACCCATCGTGGAGGCTGTTACCCCGGTGCCCGGCGGTGTGGGCACGGTGACCACCTCTGTGTTGGTGGGCCATGTGGTGGATGCCGCATCCGCACAGTAAAACAGAAAACAACAGGCGGTGCCGGAGATTTCCGGCACCGCCTGTTGCTCTTATACGGTTGCAAGCACGGCAAGGATGCTCTGCCAGCGGGGATTCTGCACCTGCTGCGCGGCACGGCGGGGCGCGGAAGGCGAAACCGTGTGGGCAGGACGCTGGACGCAGTCAGCCGGCTGCGCAAAGGGGGAGGCGAGTTCGGCCTGCCAGCGGGCGGCCAGTGCCATGGCCTCAGGGCTGGATTGCAGGGTGCGCCGCTCTGTTCCGGCCAGAAAATCGCCCAGCCAGCAGAGAATGGCCGCAATGGGCAGGCAGTCGGCGGCACGGGTGGACCAGTAGTTCCACTCGCCGCCCCGGCCCACAAAGCTCTCCACGGTGATCATGGCACCTTCCCGGGCAGATTGAGGCAGGCAGGAGCGGGAGGTGCCTGCCGCGCGGCGCAGCTCCCGCAGAATGATCTCAGTACGGCCCGCGTCCAGGGTGTCATCCCGGATGCAGGCGGAAAAGTCCGCACTGTCCAACAGGTTTTCGGCCCGGGTGGGGAATTGCCCTGTCATCTCGCCGGATGCGTTATGGCAGAGCTGCCAGCCCTTGCGGAACAGCTGGAAGTTCAGGTTGCGGCGGCCCATGGTGGAGTAAAACACCCGGGCGCGGCCATTGGGAGACTGCCGCAGCTCCAGATAGGCATCAGCGCCGCCCAGGTCCTGTACCTTGACGGTCAGGAGCAGGGAAGAATTGTTTTTCTGTGCGGACATGGCACGGTGCATCTCTTCAAAATAGCGGCTGGCATCCATAGCGGGTCTCCTCTCTGGTTTTGGATGATGTGTCGGAAACCATCCATCGGTTGTTCTCTGCCTGCATTATAACATATACGACAACAAAATACAACTATAAGTTTGACAAAAACCAAAATATTTTGGAAATTCAGGGATGCAGACAAACGGATTGGTTGTAAATGGAAAAGGCTTCTCCCGTCGGAGAAGCCTTTTGTGGTGGCAGGATTCAATCGCCCAGCTCCCGGATCTCATTTTGGATGAGCCGCCCAGCGGCGCGTGCCAGCTGATCCATGCCCCGGATGCGGGCGAGATTTTTGCCGTAGATGCGTTCTGCATCGTGGTTGGAGCTGTCCTCGCCCATGAACACGGCAGAAACACGCAGACCCCTGCGCTGCAGGTCGCGTACCTCAGCAGCGGCATCGTCCACGCCGTAGGAGCCGCCGTAATCACAACCCAGCGGTTGTTCCGGGCTGGGCGGCACGCGGCGGCTGTCGTTGGGGGAAGCATCCGTCAGCAGGATGAGCAGATGCCGGGGCGCGGGACCGGGGTCAAAGCTGACCAGATCACCTGCCGCCCGCAGGGCAAGGCCGTCACGGTTCCAGCCCGATGCAAAATACTGGTCGATCCCCTGCAGGCTTTTGTCCGCAAAGCCCTTGAGCACCCGCAGAACCGTATAGCCCCGCAGGCTGCAGAAGCTGCTGACCCGCACCGGGATGCCGCAGGCGGCAAGGCTTTGGGCCAGGATCGTGCCCTGCGCCGCAATGACCTCCTGACAGTGGAGCCGGGAAGCCGAAGCGTCCAGCAGCAGGTCCACGGTGAAGGAGGGCTGATTCTCCTCCTCGGCACAGCGGAACACCCGGCTGTCGTTCAGAAGGGGAGCGCGCCAGACCCGCTCCGGGTCCAGAGCGCCGCTGCGGGCGATCCGGGCATTGGGCTGCTGGTGGACCAGAATGCAGTTGCGGATCTGCTCGGTGAGCCGGAGCACCACGCTGCGGTGAAGCGCCCGGTTTTTGGCGTAGTAGGCGCGGTTGCGGTCGGCCTGCAGCTGAGCCTGCTCGGCCAGGTGCTTTGCCTCCGGTGTGGGGGCCTGTTCCGGGCTGGGCACGCCGGAGGCAAACCAGAGGCGGCACCCGAGGTGCGCCCCGGTGCAGAGCGCCTGCTCGGCCTTGCGCAGACGCTCGGGCGGATAGAGGGAACGGCCAAAGCAGCTTTCAATGTAGGCGCGGTCCTCGGCGGCATTCTGCCGCAGGGTGATGTGGGCCAGCCGCTTGTCTGCCGTGGGGCCGGAGCCGCCCGCCTCCACGGAACCGGAGTGCTCCACGGTCAGACGGTCGGTCTTGATCATCTGGGTGGGCAGCGTTTTGGTGGCAAGAGAGGCCATCAGCCCCTCCAGATGCAGATGAAGCCCCACTTTGTGCCGGATCTTGCCGTCAAACAGGGCAAACCTTGCAAACAGGCCCAGCAGCTCACCCTTGAGCTGGCCGGGCTGGGGCGGTTGGGAGGGAGAAAGTGCCTCTGCCAGCCGGCTCTCGTAGGGGGTCATCACAGGCGGATGCCTGCCCTGTACGGTGCGCCAGCGGTCAGCCTGCATGGTGTAGACCAGCTGATTTTTTGCCATCCACTCCTGCCGCGAAAGCTTGTACTGGATGGCAAAAAAGTAGTCTGCGT
>OGNO01000623.1_pt1 | contig 22510 bp, 16 predicted proteins | sample 1573491 | NCBI WGS metagenome assembly OGNO01 (sample SAMEA2581900, study PRJEB24529) | metagenome | biome: Human gut stool | place: China | collected 2011
CGCGAGCTGGGTTCAGAACGTCGTGAGACAGTTCGGTCCCTATCTGTCGTGGGCGCAGGATATTTGATGGGAGCTGTTCCTAGTACGAGAGGACCGGAGCGGACGTACCTCTGGCGCACCAGTTGTTCTGCCAAGAGCATAGCTGGGCAACTATGTACGGATCGGATAAACGCTGAAAGCATCTAAGCGTGAAGCCGACCCAAAGATAAGATATCCCATTGTTTCAAACAAGTAAGACCCCTTGAAGACTACAAGGTTGATAGGCACGATGTGTAAGTGGAGCGATCCATTCAGCAAGCGTGTACTAATAGGTCGAGGGCTTGACCACAATTCGCTTGAGACTTTTAAGTCAACGAAAAAATGTTAGCAGTGATTATTCAGTTTTGAAGGCACGTCCTTCTAAGAAATACTGGACAGATACACAGAAATGTGTTATACTGATTCAGTCAGATCGGTCGGTGTCGATGACGGTGAGGTTCCACCTGTTCCCATTCCGAACACAGAAGTTAAGCTCACTTGTGCCGAAGATAGTTCGCTGGAAACGGCGCGTGAAAATAGGTAGTCGCCGACTTGAACAAAAAACGCTTCAGAAGAAATTCTGAAGCGTTTTTCTTTTGCCGGAAAGCTTTGTCAAATCTTTTTCTCTGGGTTTATATAGAGATGTTGGTATCAAAAAATATCAGAGCATCGGCGGCGTGATATCACCACCGCTCTCCCCATAATGTCTCTTTGCAAAAATCACCATACGGTCTGCCGCTTCACCTTGTCCATCTGCGGCCTCCTGCTTCACAATTTCAACGCAGAACTCAACATTGTTGCCATTGTATCGATAATAACACAGAAAATTTGCCACCAATGCATTCGCAGCGTTTTTCCATGCCTGCGGATCAACAGCATTCTCCGGCATGGAAAAGACAGCCGTTCCGAAATTGTAATACATCCCCTTCCCCCGGGTCAATCTGCATTCACGCAGGTTTCAACCCCTTTCGCGCGCATTGTGAAAAATAATTCTCCGTTTTTTAGGCAGGATGTATAGGAATCAAAAAAAATGCGGGGCAGCTGCATGATGTGCGCAATCGCGCACCCCAGTTCAGCAGAAAATTTACAATAAAAAAGCAGCTCTGCCAAGGCAGAGCTGCAAAGTTTGCGATACGGGATAAATCAGCGCTTGCTGAACTGAGGTGCACGACGGGCAGCCTTCAGACCGTATTTCACGAAACCGAAGCTTGATTTTGCTTGATTTTACGCGGTTTTTCAAGTTTTTTGCTCTTTGTCCACCAGTTCTTAAACCCACGATTTTGTGGGTTTTTGTCGGATTTTAACCCTAATCTTTTTTTGATGTGTCGATTGCTCTGTTGATCACCCCATGTAATTGGGCAGGTTTATTATACTTGACTTTGGCGTAAATGTCCATAGTCACCTTGCTGTTTTCGTGTCCAGCAAGATACTGTACGGTTTTGGGATCAACCGAAGCATAAATCAGGTTCGTGATATAAGTGTGACGCAATTGATGTGGTGTCACTTGAAAATCCATCGTATATACCAGCTTCGGATTGTTCGGCTGATGCTCACCAAGTTTCGGCTTTACAACATGCTTAATCTTCTGCCCATTCACATAGGTATAATAGCAGCGTTCTTCCGTAGAACGAACTGCTATGTACTTCCATACCCTCACGAACTGGGATTCAGCCAAAGCGTTACCATTCCTGTCCGAGATCACATATTCCGATTTTGACTTTTCTTTTTCCTCTTTCAAGCATTCCACCAGCTTGCCCGGAATAGGAATATCCCTTTTAGCTGCTGGCGTTTTTAATTCTGTTGAAATTACCGGACGATTATTCACAGAACGCCATGCTCGCCGTACCGAAATATATGGAGCGGCTCCATCCAGGAAAACACAATCCCATCGCAGTGCAAGAATTTCTTCCCGCCGCAACCCTGCGTACAACCCAATCATTACGAAAACATACGGTGGTAATCCCCTGATCGTATCCAGTAGAATTTTCACCTGCTCATCCGTCAACGCCTTCTTTTCTTGCTTTGGTATTCCGCCTTTTGCAGAAAGCGACGCAGCCGGATTATAACTGATGATTTTGCTTTCTTCTGCTGAATAGAAAACACATTTGATCAGCATATTCATTTTGCTGTACAGGGAAGCTGATTGCCTGGAGATTGGAACCAGCAGCAAGCGAAGGTCATCGGTTGTCACTTCGTCCATATACATATCTCCAATAGCTCCAATAATGTATTTTCTTATCGTGCGCTCATAGGGAGAAACAAATTCGGTTTCAGAATCTGCCGACAACAAATCATCGGAAGCCATATTGCTGTCAACCAGCGTAGCCAAATTATCAAAGGCTTTCTGTTCACGATACTATGTGCCCTCCGCCGCCCAGCAGAAAATCGTCGGTCAGAAAGGTATTCAAGGTTTACGCTCCCTTTCAGTTCAGTTTCGCAGCTGCTCCGGCACCTGGTCCATGGTCTGGTACCGCTCCATGGCCTCTTCCAGGCTCATGCCCTGCTCGATGGCGGTCTTGCGGGCGGCGTTGACCGCCTGGATCTCCTTCATCTTGGCGCCGGTGAGGGTGTAGCCCTTCATGGCCAGCAGGGTGGCGGCCCAGGCCAGCATGGGGATGACGCAGAACATGATGATGACAGCCACCTTGATGCCCATGGAGTAGGGGGTGCTGTCGGTGGGCAGCTCAGAGAGTCCGGCGCAGGCCAGGAAGATAATGGCCACCAGGGTCTGGGCCAGGGAGGACACCAGCTTATCCACCAGGGAGAACATGGTGCCCATGATACCGGGGATGTACTTGCCTGAGCGGTAGGTCTCGTAGTCCGAGCAGTCGGCCACCATGGGGATGGGCATATCGGCGGTGGCGTAGTAGGCGCCGTAGCCCACGCCGAAGAAGAGGATGAACAGGATGGTGTACAGGTTGATGGCTCCGCCGCCCTCAAAGGGGAAGGAGAGCATCAGGCTGGGGTTGCCGTAGTCGCTGACCAGCAGCAGCACCAGCACGCCCACGTAGCAGATGATGGCCACGGAGACGTAGCGGATGAGGGAGGCCCGCTGGCCCTTCTTCTGGCTGGTACGCATGGACAGCAGGAAGAAGGGAACGGCGCACACATAACCCAGGACCATCATGGGCAGGTACAGGGAGTTGTAGTTGCCCATGACAATGCCGTACAGGGCCAGCAGCACGGTGGTGTTGGTGGCAATGGCCAGGGCCAGCTTGCAGCCGGCGCCGGCTACCATCAGGCGCCGCATGGGCTTGTTGGCCTTGATGATCTGGGCGTACTCGGAGAGCTTGACGGTCTCCTGCTTGCCGCCCAGGCCGTAGAACTCGGGGCGGTCCTTCTCGGCGATGCCGATGATGGCCAGGATGGTGAGCAGCACCGAGATGCCGATGCCGATGGGGGTGATGATGCGGTAGACCATGGGGTCGGCGTAGCCGGAGGTGATGACGTTGCCGGCGGCGTCCTTCACGTCATACATGGCCTTGACCAGGGGGATGAGGAACTGCATGATGCCCATGCCCAGCAGGGAGCCCACGGTGTTGAAGATGGTGAACATGGGGCGCTGGTTGGGGTCGTTGGTGAGGACGGTCTGCCCCGCACGGGTGACGGAGGTCTGGAAGGTATAGCCCAGGACCCAGATGAAGTAGACCACGGTGAAGCCCACATAGCGCAGGGGCATCATGGTGTCCGGGATCAGGGGCAGCAGGATGTAGAGCGCGATGACACTCAGTGCCATGACCACACTGCCCAGAATCATAAAGGGCCGGAATTTGCCGATTCTGGTGCTGGTGCGGTCCATCATGGCGCCGATGATGGGGTCGGTGATGGCGTCGCACACCCGCATGACGGTGACCATGAGGGAGGCGAAGATGCCCAGATGGAGGATGCTGGAGCCAAACTGGGCCACATAGGACAAAATCAGGACGAAATAGACGTTGGTGGCGCCGTTGTTCAGGGGGAACAGGACCAGCTGATAGGGCTTTGCCCGGTTCAGCCCCTTCTCGGAGGCGTCAGGAGTATGGTTCTTCACTTGGCATCTCCTTCTTCTTTTAAAACATACCGGTTTGATTCGCGTTGGGGCTCACACCCAGTTGGCGCTGGAGCTCTTTCCCTTCTTCAGCTTGTAGGCCTCGTTGGGCTGCTCCACCCGCCGGATGAGGATGCTGTCGCGGCACTTGCCGGCACAGGCCTCCAGCTTCATCTGGCCGTTGATGGGCACCTTGAAGGTGAACACTCTGTCACCCTTCTTGGTCTCCACCAGCTTGCCGTTGGCGTAGAGGGATACCTCGCTCCGGTTGGAGTAGACCTTCACGGTGGTAGTCTGCTCGGTCCGGTCGGTGTACCGGCTGCCGCACAGGTGGACAAAGGGCTCCTCGCTCCAGTAGGCCTTGTACAGATAGAAGCTGTCCTTTTTGGTCTTGCGGTCAAAGGTGACCAGACCCTTGTGGTTCATGCCGGGCTCGCCGCCCTGGTCCCGGGCGTCGGCGGCAAAGTCGAACATGTTCCACACGTGGGTGCTCCACATGTAGGGGTGCCGCTGGAAGCACTTGAGCATGAACTCGTGGTAGATGGCCTGGTACTCCTCGGTGTGGTCACCCCGGCGGGGCTTGGAGGAGTGGAGGTTAGGCATGCCCTCGCAGCCATACTCGGAGTAGCCCAGGCACCGCTTGGGATAGACCAGATGGAAGAAGGAGATCCACAGGTCGTTGAGGAACAGTCCGGGCACATACCAGCCCAGGTACAGGTTCCAGGACACCAGGTCGGAGATGTGGGCCGAGCGGTTGAAGGGTCCGCACATGGCGTAGCAGGCCAGGGTGGTGGGCCGGGTGGTGTCCATGGTGTGGCACAGGTCGTTGAGCACTCTGTGGTTGTCCAGCATGTCCGCCTTGTCCTTGGTGGAGATGGTGATCTCGTTGGACAGGCCCCAGGTCACGATGGAGGGGTGGTTGTAGTTCTGGATGATGAGCTCCTTCATCTGACTGATGGTGTTGTCCCGGCCGTTGGGCATGTGCTCGGAGATGTAGGGAATTTCCGCCCAGACAATCATGCCGTACTGGTCGCACAGGTCGTAGAAGTACTGGTCGTGCTGATAGTGGGCCAGGCGGATGGTGTTGGCGCCGATCTCCCGGATGAGGTCCATGTCCTCATCGTGGTGGGCTCTGGTCAGGGCGTTGCCCAGACCCTTCCGGTCCTGGTGGCGGGACACGCCGTGGAGGGGGTAGCGACGTCCGTTGAGGAAGAAGCCCTCCTTGGGGTCCACCCGGAAGGTACGCACGCCGAAGCGGCTGAAGATCTGGTCCACCGTCGTGCCGTTTTCCACAAGGCGCAGGGTGGCGGTGTAAAGATAGGGGTCCTTCACGCCGTCCCACAGGTGCACGTTGGGGATGTCCAGAGTCACGTCGCTGCCCTGGCCGCTGGCCACGGTGGTGCCCGCGGCGTCGGTGAGTGTCACCTCCACGGTGGGGTTTTCCACATTCGTCCAGCTCTCCACCCGGATTTTTCCAGTGGTGCCGTCCAGCGCCGGGGTAATGCGCAGTCCGGGACCGCCAAAGAAATCCAGGTCAAAGTGGTGCTTGTTCACCACCAGCAGCGTCACATCCCGGTAGATACCGCCGTAGAAGGTGAAGTCCGCCTTCTGGGGGTAAACCCGGTCGTTGACACTGTTGTCCACCCGGACGGTCATGTGGTTCTCCGTCTGAAGCAGCCCGGCCACCTCTGCGCGGAAGGTGGAGTAGCCGCCGTCGTGGTGAATCACCGCTGTACCGTTGAGCTCCACGTCGGTGGAGGCGTTTACTCCCTGGAACTCCAGGTATACCGTCTGAGTATCCGAGTCAAAGTCGGGCATGGGAAACGTGGTCTCATAGGTGCAAGTGCCGCGCCAGTAGTCGTTTCCGCCGTCCTGTCCGTCAACCGCATTCCAGGTGTGAGGCAGATTGATTGTCTCCGGTGTGCCTTTGGGACCGTAAAAGGTCCAGTTCCGGTTTAAACAAATGCTGTTTCGCATCAAGCCTCTCCTTCTTTCCTGTTGTGGAACTCTGTATGCATCGGTTCGAACTGCGTCCGAGCGTTTCCAGTCTCTGGTTCCAATTCCAATTTTAATCGTCTTTGCACTGGGGTGCAGTATGGCTGATTTAGGAGCGAACTGCCCGCAGACACCGGCTTTAGGCCAAGTCCGCCGCAGAATCTGGGATCCTGCGGCGGACATCTTCGGCTTCCGCAGGGCTGGAGCGCCCGCTTCTGTCTTACTGGTTGGACTTCTTCTTTTTGCCGGGCACCATGTCGGCCACCAGCAGCACCACGGCCACCACGCTCAGCGCCGCCAGGGCGATCTGGGTCACGTTGAGGGCGGTCTGCCACCAGGGCGTGACGGTCACGATTCTGGTGTTGGCGCCGATACCGTCCATGCCGCGGGAGTGCAGCACGGTGTACAGGATGCGGTGAGAGGACTCACGCAGCGCCCGGGCAACCTGGGCGTTGGGGGTGGAGCCGTCGGGACCGTAGGCGGCGAACTCGAAGCCCAGGTCACCGCCGGAGGCGGTGTCCACACCGGTACCGGTGGTGCCTGGGAAGTTATCGGGGATGTCGTTGCCGGCCAGCGCCTCGTGGGGCTTGCTCATGTAGTCGCCCTCGTACATATCGGTGACGGCGAAACCGGTCATACCAGCCTCACCGCGCAGCCAGCTGGTGAGCAGCTCGTCGCAGGCGCCGGACCACACCGCGCCGATACGGTTGAAGGCGGTCATGACGCACTTGGCGTCGGCGTTGACGATGGGCAGCTCGAAGGCACGCAGGTAGATCTCACGCATGGCCTGCTCGTTGCACCAGGTACCCAGGCCCTGACGTTGCAGCTCCTGGTCGTTGAGGGCGAAGTGCTTGTTGTACACGTACACGCCCTTGGACTGGATGCCGATGGTCTCATAGGTGTCAATGAGGCCGGTCAGGATGCCGTCCTCGGAGTAGTACTCAAACACACGGCCGGCATAGGGGGTGCGGTGGATGTTCAGGCCGCTGCCGTAGAAGCCGGCGTAACCGGCCCACATGGCGTCCTCACCGATGAGCTCGCCCACCTCCTGCACCAGCTGGTCGTTCATGGTGGCGGCCAGGATGCCGTTGCAGGGGTAGCAGGTACCGGTCTGATCCTTGTCGGGGTCGTTGGTCTGGTTGGCGTAGCCGTTGGGGCCTGCGGAGTACTTCTGGGTCACACCGGAGGGGCCGTTGTGATCCAGGGTCTCGGGCTTGCCGATGGACTCCAGGGACACGGTCATCCGCAGGCCCACGGCGCACAGACGGGACATGTCCTCGTAGGTCAGCTGATTCAGCAGGTCCTCCCACATGGGATCGTCATAGGCGATCTCGCTGGCGTCCTCGTTCTGCAGCAGCTGGATGAGGCTGTAGTTGGTCTCGTCGGAACCCATCACGGGCCACTGGTCATCGTTCTCGGGGATGTCGGCGGCGTCCAGGATGGTGTCCTGATACATCTGGTCAGTCATGGACAGCTTGACGTAGTTGTCGTTCTCGCCGTCCTCGTTCTCGTCGGCCCAGAGCATCAGAGTGTCCTCCCAGTTGCTGCGGGAGACATAGGTCACGCTGTTGTCGCCCTTGCCCTCGTAGCGGTTGATGTCGGCGGAGACAAACAGGCTGGTGACATCGTTGCCGGTGCCGTAGGCCTGGGCATAGGTCTGTGCGCCAAAGGTGTAGTCCATGGTGTAGGTCATGGAGGCGTTGCCCTCGGAGGTCATGCCGTCGGCGGTGGTGCAGCCCTTGGCGGCCAGGATGTTGTTGGCGGCCTCATGGCTGTTGTCGGCGGCGGTGAGGTAGTAGGTGCCGTCCTCCATGATGTACACGCCGGTGCCCAGGGCGTCATAGCTGGTGAGGAAGTACTCGGGCACGCTGGCGGTCACGGTCTCGCTCTGGCCGGGATCCAGCAGGCTGGTCTTGCCGTAGCCCACCAGCTCAACGGCCGCCTTCTCGATCTGGTTCTCACGGTCGTAGTCGGTGTAGGGCTTCTGGGCGTACACCTGCACGGCCTTCTTGCCGGCCACAGAGCCGGTGTTGGTCACGTTGACGGTGACGGTGTAGGTGGTGTCGGTACCGGTGCCGCTCTTCTCCACCTGCATGTCGCTCATCTCGAAGGTGGTGTAGCTCAGGCCGTAGCCGAAGGGATAGGCCACCACGTCGTTGTAGACGTAGTCACCCACACCCGCGGTGCCCATGACGGCGTCCTCATACCGGGTCTCGGTGTAGCGGTAACCCACGTAGATGCCCTCCTGGTAGACCACGTAACTGGTGTACTTGGCGGGGCTGGAAGCGTAGGTGTAGTCATTGGCGTTGGTATAGGTGTAGACGCCGAAGTTGGACATGGCGGGGTTGAGCAGGTTATTGGTCCACCAGGTGTCGGGCAGGGAGCCGGAGGGATTGACCGCGCCGCTGAGGATATCGCCCACAGCGTACAGGCCGCTCTGGCCCACCGAACCGATCCACACAGCGGCGTCAATACCGTAGGTCTCGTCGTTCAGGAAGGCGGCGGACACTGGGTTGGCGCTGTTGATCAGCACCACGATGCCGCTGATCTTACCCGCGTCCTTGAGCTCCTTCAGGCCCGCCAGGATGCCCAGCTCATTTTTGTTGAGCATCAGGTAGTCGGAGTTGGCGCTCACGTCGGCGCCCAGGGGGTTGTAACCGCCGTCCACGTGGTTGGTGCTCTTGAGGTCGTTGGCCTCGCCGCCCACGCGGCCCACCACAAAGACGGCCACTTCGCCGTTGCCGAAGGTGGAGGCAGCGTCACTCTTCTGGATGGCGCTCCACTTGGCCTCGTTGATCTCCTCGCCGCTGCTGGAGAAGTCTCGGCCGTACTCTTCCTCCCGGTACCAGTCCAGGAGGGCGGTGTTGGTGACGGTCAGCCCGCTCTCAGTCAAGGCGTCCACATAGGACGGGGCGTCGGCAGTGTTCACCGCGCCGGAGCCAGTTCCGCCGTAGACGGGGGAGGTGGCGGTGGCGCCGAACAGAGACACCTCGGGGTTCTTCAGGGGCAGCACGCCGTTGTTCTTCAGCAGCACAGCGCCCTCAGCCTCAGACTCCTCGGCCTTGGCCAGGCCGGCTTCCTTCAGGTCGGCTACGGAGCTGTAGGCGGACTCATAGTAGCGCACATACTCTCCGGAGTCCTCGCCGTCAGTCACGGTCATGGAGGTAGAGGTACCCAGGAAGCTGTTGATCTGGCCGGAGAACTGTCCGGCGATGGTGTTGCCGAAGTAGGTCACAATCAGCAGGCCGATTGCGACGTTGGCAAAGACTTTCTTGAGTGTTCTTTTCTTTGAGGATTTCATTGGGAGTTCTCCTCTCTGCGCGTTCTTTCCATTAGGCGGACCGGTACTTCTTCATGTACAGCACCACTTCGGAGACCACCAGGGTGGCCGCCAGCAGCGCGGCACAGACAACCAGCTGTGTAAATGCGGGGAAGGGCTCGATTCCGTAGATGGTGTCGGAGACGGGCCAGATGGCGATCTTGATGAACAGCATGAAGGAAATACCGCTGCCCAGGCAGAGGAGGGCGGGGGCAAAACCGGCGGTGCGCTCGTTCACCAGCAGCAGGATGGCGGCAACAATGCCGACAGCCGCCATGATGACGCAGATCCGCATGTCAAATACCGGCTCCTTGTACTCGATTCCCTTGAAGAGAACGCCATAGCAGATGGCAGAGGCGATGGCGAGGATACAGGAGAAGAGAGTCACATAGAAGCCGGCTGCTTTTTTGCTTGTCTTCATGAAAAACGCTCCTTTCGGCAGCCGGACAGGAGCACCGCTCCTGTCCGGCCGGGAAATGACCATATGATATACGCCGCGTTGGAACGGACTGTTAGGCAGCCTTGTCGAAGATCAGGCAGTAGGTCCAGTCGCCCTCCTTACCTGGGCGCTCCAGGTGCTCCTCGCTGGCGCCCAGCAGGAGCTGGCCCTGGTTATTGATGCCGAGGATGAGCTTCCGGTCGGTGGTGTCCACGTCCGCAGGGGCGCCAGCGGCAAGCTGGTCCAGGAACAAGCCGTAGTCGTCCACGTCCTGGAAGCGCATGGTGGCGGGGCCGGGCTGCTGATAGAACTTGCCCTCTCCCATCACCTTGCCCTGGGGAAAGTCGGACCAGCTGGTGGAACCCCGGTAGCCGTCCAGGCCATCGGCGGACAGGGTATCGTTGATGGCGGCTACGCCGAAGGTCAGGTCGCCGGTCAGGTTGTAGACCTGGTTGTGGATATAGGCGGCCTGATCCACCAGCTCAGAGGGGTCCAGGGTGAAGGTGATGGTGAAGGTGACGGCGTCCGCCACCGCGTCAAAGGTCTCGCCGTTGGTGTACACCTGGGACAGGGTCCAAGCTCCCTCCAGCTCGGCCACGTCGCTGCTGTAAAACAGCTGAGTGACGGGTGCGCTGGGGTCGGGGGTGGCGGCGGGCTCTTCGTCCGCTCCGGGGGTCTCGGCGGCGGGGGGCTCTGTGGCGGGAGTTCCCGTGGCGGGGGATTCCACCGTTGGCATCCCGGTGGTGGGGGGTTCGGTGGTGGTGCCGCCGCAGGCCGCCAGGGCCAGCAGCATGGTAGCCGCCAGGAGCAAGTTAGACAGTTTCTTCATGGGTGATGCTCTCCTTTTTCGTTTTGTAAAGTATGGTTGTGCGGTCAGACAGTCGCAAAGGGGCAGGCCCCCTTTTAATGTTAGGGCCTGCCCCTCGCGGCTTACAGGGGAAATTGGACAATGGGGAACCCGAAGGTTAGTAGTTCAGGCCAAAGCCGGACCAGTAGAAGTTGCCGTCCGCGTCCCGATAGGCGTAGGAGCCAGAGGGGGACTGGGCCAACACCGCGGGGTCCATGTACTGTTCCTTGTCGTAGCCCGGCACATCGTTGGGGGAGACGCAGATGTCATAGGTGTTACCATCCTCCAGGGTCACCTGGTTCACGGCGATGACCTCATCGCAGGAGACCATGGTGACAGGCAGCTTGCCGGTGGGGTTAAACGTGCCGATGACAGCACCGATGAGAGCCTCGCCAGAGGTGCCGAACCCGCCGAGCAGGGCATCGCAGTAGGGCTCCAGGTTGGTCAGAATCCAGGGGCTGGTGATGTCAATGGTTCCGATGACCGTGCCGCCGTTGGCGTGGACCGCGTCAGCAATCTCCCAAAGCTCGTCGATATCGGCCACGGTGGTGACAGAGGTGGTATCGCCGGTCCGCTCACCTGTCTCGCTGTCATACTCCGGCGACTCCTGATCCTCCACCAAGTCAAGCACATGCAAAGAGTCGTCATCCCAGGAGATGGCAGCAGGCTCTACCATTAGGATGGCCACGTCGGCCTCGTTGTAGTCATCCACCACATTATAGCCCATAGCGGCGAGTCCGCCGGCCGAGTCGTAGTTACCCGCCCCGGTATAGCCCATAGCCGTAAGCGCATCGTCGATGGCGTTGTCGGAACCGGTGCCGGTAAATCTCTGGATATAGATGTTCAGGCCCTCGTCACCCGCATCCGCCAGGGGCAGCACGTTGTTGGAGTTCTTCATCAGAACCACGGACTTCTGGTTGAACTCAGTCTCGTAATCCTCCCGCACTTCGGCATACTGCTCACCCACGGCCTTGCTCTCGGCGGGGTCGCGGTAGGGGTTGTCGAACATACCCAGGTCGATCCAGGACTTCATGCGGTTGGTGGTGGCCCGGTCCAAGGCCTCTTCGGTCACCATGCCGGAGGTAACGGCCTCTGTGACATCACTATAATCAGTAGTGGAGGTCCATTCCTCACCGATTACGTCCGTGCCGGCATTGATGACAGCGGCATAACGCTCGACTGGCGTCAGATCCTCAGCACCATAGGGATGACCATCAGGATGGTCAGAGATAACCCCGGAGTCGGAGTTGACAAAACCCTCAAAGCCCATGGTGTCCCTCAGCAGAGTCTGGAGGATGGTCGAATTATAGGCACTGGCGAGCTCCTCCGGCTCGATCAAAACACCATTCACAGTCTGGGGTTTGCTGCGGGCATCGGTAGTAGGACGGGAGTAACTGGGCATGACGCCGGTCACGCCTGCGTCGATAGCCGCCTGGAAGCCCACCAGCTGGTACTTCTCCAGGGAGCCCTCCGTGCTGTAAATGCGCCACTGACCGCATATGCTGTGACTGGAGAACCCATTCTCAGCCGCGCCATCGCCGGGGAAGTGCTTCATGATCACGGCCACATCGCCGGGCTGTACGCCATCGGTACCATGCTGATAGCCGGAAACCAGAGCGGTGACGATCTCAGCCATCATCTCAGGATTCTCGCCATAAGTTGTGGAGTTCCGGGTCCAGCGGGGGTCGGTGATCAGGTCAATCTGGGGGCCGTACATCTGGTGGATGCCCTTGGCGTCCCAGATGTCGGCGTCAATTTCCGCCCATTCCCGAAGGGCGTCGGCATTTCCGTCGCCGTAAACAGCTGCGGCAAAGCCGATCTCATAGGGGTAGCCGCTGATCATCGGATTGGAGATCAGCATGTAGGGGATGGTGACCTCGCCATTGATGGCGCCCACATGCTCGGCCAGCATGTTCAGGGTGTTGTTGAACAGGGCGCCGGTCTCCGTATCGGTATATTGCCGGATGACGCCGGAACGGCAATAGGTGTCAAGTACTTGTGATGCCTGATAGGCTTCCGAGTCCGCAGTGAGCCCGACCAGCTGCTCCAGGATCACGTTCCCGTTTTCATCGTACACTTCCTCGGCAGAAGTGGCGATCGGAGAGCACATCATCACATTCTTCAGCAGGCCGATACGCTGCTCCTGGGTCATCTTGCCTACCAGGTCTTCCACACGCTCATCGGTGGTCAGGCGCCAATCCTCATAGGGGTCCAGCTCCTGGTCGTTGTCGCTGTCGCGGAAGTACTTGCCATCCTCCACGATAACGCCGTTGTAGGTGACGCTGATAGTGGGGCCATCCGTGTTCTGATAGAAAACAGGAGCCAGGTACTCAGTGGGGGCCTGGCTGGAATCGGCAGTGTAGGGAGCGGGGATGTAACCATCCTCAATGCCGGCGCTCACCGAGGGGCTGGGCGTATTCTCCGCAGTATTGGTGCAGGCGGTAGCCATGGAGACGAGCATGGCTGCTGAGAGTACCAGGGGGACAATTCTCTTTTTCTTCATGAATAACTCTCCTTCATCGTAATGGGGCTCATTTCGAGCCTGTTGAAATATATTGTATTGGCATTCTCTATTTTCAACAACAAACTATGCATAAGCCGCATATTTTTTGCACAAACTGCATCAGCGTGCCCGATCACTATCAAGCCCAGGCAGAAACCATTTTTCTCCATTCTTTACCGCAAATTTTCTTGGCACAAAAAAGTGCCTGTACCGGCCTCTATTGGGCCGATACAGGCACAGAAATACAAAAAACAAAGGGATGTTGTATTCTTTGTTATATTCTTCTTTTCTGCATTTTGAGCATTGTGCTTATGTGGGCTGCTGGCTGTTGTCAATCAGCCAGATGGTCAGCTTGAACACGCAGTTCTCCGCCTTCACTTTCAGCTTTCCGCCGTACTTCTCGGCGATAGCCTGCATGCTCTTCATGCCGTAGCCGTGGAAGTCCTCCGCGTTGGGCTGGGTGGTGACGGGCAGTTCCTCTTCAAAGTGCAGCTGCCCATGGTAGTAGTTGGTCACACTGATGGACACCAGGTCGCCGCTGTTGCGGATGATCATACTGATCTGCCGCTTCTCCTCCTCCACCCTGCGGGCGGCCTCCACCGCATTGCCCAGGGCATTGCCCAGCAGGGAGTAGACATCCGCCTCGGTGAGAAATTTCAGGCAGCTTCCGTCACCCAGAAAGCTCAGCTGAATGTGGTCCTTTTCGCACAGCAGCGCCCGGTCCGCCAGCAGCACGTCCAGCGTCTGGCTGCCGGTGCGGTAAGTCTGGTCGTAGATGCGGATCAGGGATTTGAGCTCCTTCTCCTCGTCGTCGGTAATGGGCAGATGGTAGTCCTCCAGCTTGTGACGGATATCATGGCACTTCATGTTGATCATCTCGATGGTGTCTTTCCGCTCGGCCAACTGCTTGCTGTCCTTCTTCCACAGCATACGCACCATCTCAATTTCTTTGGTCAGTCTGGCCTTTTGATAGATCTCAAACTGCATGACCATGCACAGCAGGCAGCATATGATGGCGTACAGGCTCTCCGCAATGACAGTGCTCTCCGGCCGGACGGCGCTGCTTTTGACCAACCGGGTGATGCCCACGCAGGTCAATACCATGACCGCGCTGAGCAGGGCAAGGCTCCAGCGGTATTCAACAGTTTCAAAATCAAAGTCAAGGGCATCGAACTTTTTGGGAATCACAAGATAGACAACCAGGCAGAAGGGCAGATAGGTGAGCAGCGCTCCCATGAAATACAGGAAGGAATCAGAAGGCAGATATGCGGACGGATCAAATTTCAGGGCAATAAGCTGCAGAATCTGATAAATCAGGTGCTGTGTGGCGCGGCCGGCGCTGGCACAGCTCAGCGCCTGTTCCCAGCTGGTCTCAAAGCAAAAATGGAAGAGCGCCATCAGCATGCAGAATTCAATGAGATAGTAAATGAAGACAAGCAGGCTGGAGACGGCCAGCAGCTGTCCCACCAGGCAGACTCCTGCGGCGCCCAGACCTACGGAGAGAATAAATCGCAGCAGGAAATGCTTCTTCCGCGGAAAATTGACAAAGAACAGGAAAAAGCACATCAGGTTTTCAACATATACCAGGAGAAATTCGTTCATCGTTTTAAGTACCACCTACCATGTATTCCGCATAGGCCTGCAGGAATTTCTGCTTGTACGACCGGCCGATGTGGAGATTTTCCTCCTCCACCAGCACGTCGTCGCCCACCACACTGCGCACATACTGCATGTTGACCACATGCCAACGGCTGATGGCACAGAAGCTCTTGGGCAGCTGCTGGTCGATGGACTTCAGCATTCCCAGCGAACGATACACCTGATCCCGGGTGTGCCAGTTGAGATAGTGTCCGTCCACCTCCACGTAGTATATCTTCCGCACCTGAAGGCCGATGGTCTCCCCTTCCGTTCGGATCACAATCCGCTCTCCCACGGTGCTGCCCACATGGGCCATGATCCGGTTGAGCTTCAGGTCCAGGGCGAAGTCATTGACCGGCTTGAGGATGTAGTCAAAGGCCTCCACGGCGTAGCCCTCTACGGCATACTGGGCCATATTGGTCACAAACACAAGGGTCACCCCGTGGTCCATCCGTCTGATGGCCTTTGCCGCCTCCATGCCCGTCATATGGGGCATCTCAATGTCCATAAAGATCAGATCATAGTTTGATTTGTAGGCATTGATCAGCTTAAGCGCGTCGGGATGCCGTGTGATACGGAACTCCAGCTGATTTTTCGATGCATACCGTGTCAGTGAATTTATGATGGTCTTTACGTCCTGATCATTGTCCTCAACCACCGCAATATTGAACATCTTACTCACCTACCCTGTGCCCGTCCTTTCCTGGGAGACGGCCGCCGCGTATCTCTTCAACCTGCAATGAACGGATCGCTCGCCTCGCTTATCCAGATTCATTATACCATGCGCCGAGGCGGAATGAAACAGCATTTTCCGTTTTGAAATCAAAAATTACGGTACATTAGAGTGCGGGATTCCGTAAAATTCAAATTCCAAGTCTTCTGCAAGCAGGGCTTTCGTGACACGAAAGCGATTTTCTGCTTGTTGGGGAAACTCCCCAATCCCCATAGGACGCTGCCTGCGGCATCGGGCTGCGCATCTGTTCCGGATGCTTTAACGGCGGTTCCTGCCAAAGAAAAAAAGCCCGGTGCAGCATGAGCATTACACCCACACTGCACCGGACATTCCATCATCTACTATTCTCTTTATTTTCTTCTTCCTGCCGCACTTCCTGCTCATGCAGCTGCTCTTTCTTCTGTTCGTCCTCTTTCAGGATTTCCTGCACGATCTTCTGTGCCACAAGCCAATCCTGCATTTCTGATTTGGTTTTGCGGTACTCTGCATAGGAGCTTTTCTTTCGTTCCAGAAGCATCGCATACTCTGCATTCAGCTCGCTGATGCGCGGGAGCTTTTTGTCAGAACCGTTCTCTTTCTTATAGGCATCAAACGCCTTTTTCGCTGCGCTGCGTAAGGCCAGCGTATCCCGATGGGCTTCATAGAACTCTCGATTGTAGCCGGATGCTTTATACGCAGCAAAAACATCTTTTGTCTTAGCATAATTGATTAGATGCTTCCGCAGCACCGACACTTCCGACATCCGCGCCTCATCTGCCTTTACAGATTCCAGCAGCGCATCGCATTTCTCAGAAACTCCATCTGCTCTTTCTTTCAGCTCTGCATAGTTCTTGATTCCATGCTCTTCCATGAACATCATAGCTTTTGCCATTTGCTTCAGATTAAAGACTTTCGCCCAACGCGCATATCCCCCGCCTTTGCCCGCCTGCATTTTGGCACGGACATCAATAAGGAACGACAACTCTGCCTTCTGATGCACCTGCACCGACCGTGCGCTTGTGCGGGTTTTCTCTGCAAATTTGCTTTTATGAACCGCATTCCCGGCAATCACTTCGCAGAGTTCTTCAACCGAATATCCTTTGCCAAGAGAGCGAAAACGAGCAAATCTGGCATGGCCTTTCCCCCGTAGGGCAGGCTGTTTTCCATCTTTATACTCGTATCCTGCCTCTTGCAAAAAACCAATCAGTTCCCGGAAATCTTTTGGTTTTCTTGCCAATGCTGCATCAATGGACTCGCAGATTTCATCCCGCTGCGATTTTTTCTCCGGATATTCCGTTCTCTTCTGCCGCTCTCCATAGGGCTTCCGGATAATGACCGACAACCGGTGTTCCAGGCAGACGATATCACTGAGCCTTGCCAACGCAAGACCGGACAGACGAAAATCGCGGAATTTTCTGGTGCAGTCTAATGTAGTCGAATTAAAAATAATGTGGTTATGGATGTGCGCACGATCAACATGGGTAGCCACGATAAAGGCGTGTTTTCCCTTGGTGAATCGCATGGCCGTCTCATACCCAACCTTGTTCGCCTCCTCCGGCGTGATTTCTCCGGGCTTAAAGGACTGCCGAATTTGATATGCAATCACATCATGTGCCTGGGTTCTTCCCGTGATATGCTCATACTGCCGTTTGGAAAGCAAAAATTCTTCATCACAGGTCTTTGCGTCACAGGCATACGCGCTGATGTATTTTCCATCTTCCGTCTTTGCTGCATTCTCAGAATAATCAGTACGGTCAGCCAGACACTGCGCTACCGTCTTTCCTTTATTGATATGCAGCGCAATTAGTCTTGTAGCTGCCATTTTTATATTCCTCCATCTAAAAAGAGCTACCCGAAGGCAGCTCTTACCAATTCACTATTCTCATTTTAGCATCTGTTCCCGGTCATAAGCCCCCTGCAAATAAACGGCCTGTTTGATGATCTCTTCCATATCGAAATAGACACACATGATGCTTTCGTATAGCTTCCATACATTAGATTCGGTGCCACCCACCATTTCCATCAGTTGGTCTTCCATCTTCGAATATGTGTAATGCTGTTGCGCAGGTTGCCTGTTATGCCAACAGGGCATAGCTTTTTAGCGTACCCCTCACCGACAAGCCCGCATTCTTCCAGCGCACGCTGACAAGCGGATTCCATCGCGGCAAGGACTTCATCGCTATGGTCTTCAAGTGTGATTTTCATTTTCGCCTTTTCTTGAGCTATTTGGGCATAAAAAATCCGCTATCGAATTGATAGCGGTCATTCGTAATAGTTATCACAGTCAGGCCATTCGGTAAGCGTAGCACTGATTCTGTCTGCCTCTTCAATAGCTTTTTCAAGTTCTTCGCCAGTCAGTCCACTCGGCTCATATTCCAATTACAAACGCCCCCATTCAATACCATATGTATTAGCTGCCTCATCGAGAGCCATCTCATACGCTTTTATTACATTATACCCTCTATCAATATATTTGTCCACTCTTTTATCAAGTCCACCAGCAACAAATGGCTTTGCGTTTTTGGAACTGTACACATACACATCTCCATTGTTACAAGCAACTACCCCAAAATCATATTTTTTTCGTCCGGCATTTGCAAAGTCGGAACCAGATGGCGGCAAATTTGTTCCGTGGTTATATCCATCCAATCCCTCCTGAACTCAAATTGTCAAAACATCCTCTATGCACTCGCACAGCCGTTCCATCAGTTCCATGATGCCGCCCGCACCAACCGCAGCTGCGAACAGTCCCATCTCAATCAGGGTCAACAAGAACACATCCGTCCAGCTCGCCCGTACCACCGAATAAATGCCGCAGCCAAGAACAAACAGCATAACCGGCGAAAGCACCCACAGAGATAGCTGCATCAGCAGATTCCAGATAAAGCATAGAAATCGCATCAGAAATGCAACCGGCAGCAACAGAATTTTCAGCACCAGCTTCAACAAAAAACATACGATCTTCATGAATTTCACCCCTTCGTTTTTCTTTTCATCTTCATTTTACCGTACCCGCTTGCCAAACACCACGATGTCAACAGGGTCAACAGGTAGAACCAATAATATGTAACGGCACAGACAGTTTCATCTGTGCCATGTGCTGTAGAAATCCCGCATGTTTGCGCCGTCAGCGAATAGCCGAAAGCCTCTTCAGGATTAGCTTTTGCATCTCCCAAAGTTCATTCAGGCGCTTCTGCAAATCCCGAATATCCTCCGTATAGATGCTTCCGGATTCATTGGCGCGTTTTGCGTACTGGTTCAGGTTGTTGCTGCATCGGCGAAGAAGGGTGGATACCTGCGCCACATCCGACAAATCAAGATTCACGCAGTACCCGTCCATCGCCATTTTTCTCATATAGGCACCGGTATTCCGAATCCCCAATTCCTTCTGCTTTTCACGAATCCTCGCCAGCTCTTCCGGGTTTACCCGGACATTGATCCAGTGTTCCCGAACACTCATAGTGCCACCTCCTCATCCCGATGTGTCATCGGCGGAATGCGACCAGCACGGTCACGCAGCTCGGCCAGAACAGACGGTTTTTCCGTTGTTTCCTCACGGTTAGGATCATCATTTCCACGGTCATCCATATTCAGCAGTGCGTCCAGTTCTGCCAGTCTTGCACACTTTTCTGCCAGTTCTGCCTCCTGGGGAAACGGCTTTCCAAGCTCGGCCTGCGCCGCTTCCTGCTGGCTCCTAAGATTGTCCAGCTGCTGTTCCGCCTTTTCCATTCTTGCTGGAATCCCGGCAAGAGCATTGTCCAGACGCTGGATATTGCCCGCAGCACTGGTGCCGATGGGTACCCGGTGAGTCATCTCGCTTTTCAGCAGCACCTGATACTCTTTCTGGAAGCTGTCAAATGCCAGCTCCATCTTGAAGCCTCGATAGCTGCCAAGCGGCACCGGCTCCAAACTCTGATTGGCTTTACAGACCGCAAGGATTGCTTCACCGGCCTCTGCCTTTTCAGTAAATCGTGTGCCATTCACCTCCATACCGCAGAACCCTTCTTCCGGCAGCGGATGTGCCGCCACCGTCCGAATATCCGACTGAAAGCCCTTGATGAACCCTTGCGTTTTCTCAATCTCCGCAGGGAAATATTTCATCAGCTTATCTTCCAATCGGTACTGCTGGCTCTGATGGTCTGCCTTCAATACTTTCAGCCTTGCAACATCTACATCCAAGTCCATTTTTTCCTTGATCTGCGGGTCTCCTGCACAAAGTGCCTTGATCTCCGCATAGGAAAGTGCCTGCTCATCCACATCATCACAGGAACGAACCGGAGATTTGCTGGTCATGATCTGACTGATAAACTTCTGCTTATTCTCCAGTGTCTGATAGAGGTAGGCATCAAAGGTTCCTTCCGTCACATACTGATAAACCTGCACTTCTTTGTTTCTGTTTCCCTGACGGATGATACGTCCATTTCGCTGGGTCATGTCCGCAGGCCGCCAGCCCACATCCAGATGATGCACGGCCACCAGTCGATCCTGCACATTTGTGCCTGCGCCCATCTTCTGTGTCGAACCTAACAACACTCGCACCTGCCCAGTACGGACTTTGGCAAACAAATCTTTCTTTTTTGCCTCGGTATCCGCATCATGGATAAATGCGATTTCTTCTTCCGGTACACCGGATTGAATGAGTTTGGCGCGGATATCCTCATAGACATTGAAGGTTCCATCGTTCTTCGGCGTGCTGAGGTCGCAGAACAGCAGCTGGGTCAGCTTCTCCGACTGTCCTTCCTCATAAATCCGAAGCACATTCCGCACACAGGCGTTGAGCTTGCTGTTGGGGTCATCCGGCAAGAGCGGATTCATCAGCCGCTGATCCAGTCCCAGCTTTCTGCCGTCCGATGTGATTTTCAGCATGTTATCGACCGATGGGTCTACCACACTGGAATGCACAGCCGCCGCCCGTTCCGAAAGCTCTGCTACCATCGTCTGCTGATGCTCCGAAGGCTGCACTACTACGGTTTCAAACCTTGCCTCCGGAACCGGCAGATGCAGCTGATCGGAAGTCTTGATATCCGCCACTTCCTTGAACATGTTCATCAGCTCCGGCAGATTGAAGAACTTTGCAAATCTTGTTCTTGCCCGGTATCCGGTTCCTTCCGGTGCCAGCTCGATAGCCGTGGTGGTCTCACCAAAGGTAGAAGCCCAACTGTCGAAATGGGTCAGTCCTTTCTGCTGTAACGTGCCGTATTGGAGATACCGCATCATGGTGTAAAGCTCCGTCATGCTGTTGCTGACCGGGGTGCCGGTCGCAAAGATGATGCCGCGCCCGCCTGTCAACTCATCCATATACTGGCACTTCATAAACATATCCGAAGATTTCTGCGCTTCCGAAGTGGACAAGCCTGCGACATTGCGCATTTTTGTGTAGAGGAACAGGTTCTTAAATGCGTGTGCCTCGTCTACAAACAGTCGGTCTACGCCCAGCTGCTCAAAGGTAATCACATCGTCTTTTCGGTCGGTTGCCCGGAGTTTCTCCAATCTCGCCTCCAATCCTTTCCGGGTCTTTTCCATCTGTTTGATGGAGAACCGTTCACCATTCTGGGACTTCATCTCAGCAATGGCGTTTTCGATTTCATCAATCTGGGCAGTCAAAATCCGCTCCTGCCGTTCTGCGGACACCGGGATTTTCTCAAACTGGGAATGCCCAATGATGACTGCATCGTAATCGCCAGTGGCAATCCGTGCGCAGAACTTCTTTCTGCGGGCGGTTTCAAAGTCCTTTTTGCTTGCTACCAACAGTTTTGCACTCGGATACAGGCGCAAGAACTCGTTTGCCCATTGAAGGGTCAGATGATTCGGAACGACGAACATGGATTTCTGGCACAGTCCCAGCCGTTTTGCCTCCATAGCAGAAGCTGCCATCTCGAAGGTCTTACCGGCACCTACCTCGTGAGCCAGCAGCGTATTGCCGCCGTACAGCACATGAGCAATGGCATTCTGCTGGTGTTCCCGCAGCCGGATCTCCGGGTTCATGCCGCCAAAGCGGATATGGGAATGCTCCTTCCACAAGTTCACCTGTTAGCAATCTTGAATCAACATCCAAATATTTAGCAATCTGCTCGATATACTGCCGACGCATCTTGCCATTATTCAAAGAACGGCGGATTGTCTTATCTGAGCACTCGATGCTTAATTCCTCATCTAACCGGCGTATGCTGGTTTTCTTCAACTTCAGTACCTGCATAAACACATCTTTATTTACATGGTCTGTTTCTACGAATCCTTTTGGCATCAGTTTTCTCCTTGCGGTCATTATAGATATATAGTCCATTGATTGCGGTCATCCTCAATGCTATTATAATTGTGCAACCAAACGTTCGCAATGCCTATTTTACTTAAAATGACCGTCAAAAAATCAAACATATCTGAAAGGAGCAGTGTCCTATGTCCTATGAAACAATCACAACCGTCAGCAACATTCTTAATAGCAAAAATGGTCCTCTATACGCTGGAATGGCTTCTATAGTCGTTTTACTCAAATTTGTCTCGCCGGATTTCGGGCGAAAAAAATAGAGCCTCGACCCATTCTCGTTTTCAAAGAATGAGCCAAGGCTCTATGTAAATCAGTCAAGTATGTGTTCGTCAGTCGATGGCAAAATTGGACTTCATTTGCTCCTATTGTCCACCAGTAATTTAACCCATAAGAGGTCAAAATGGGCTTGTCCACCAGTAATTTGACCACTATAAACCCATAAATTTCCGTTCAAATTCCATCAAAACCGAACAGGCCAGACAGAATTTTGAGCATAGAAAAAGCCCGGAAAATGGCGTATTTCCGGGCTTTTTTAGCATTTTTAAGCTGTAGATTAGCGCTTGCTGAACTGAGGTGCACGACGGGCAGCCTTCAGACCATACTTCTTACGTTCCTTCATACGAGGATCGCGGGTCAGGAAGCCTTCCTTCTTCAGAGCAGCACGGTTCTCCTCGTTCTGCTGCAGCAGAGCGCGGCTCAGGCCGTGGCGGATAGCGCCAGCCTGACCGGAAACACCGCCGCCGGAAA
>OGNO01000636.1_pt1 | contig 22244 bp, 21 predicted proteins | sample 1573491 | NCBI WGS metagenome assembly OGNO01 (sample SAMEA2581900, study PRJEB24529) | metagenome | biome: Human gut stool | place: China | collected 2011
CTGAGGTTGGTGCCTTTTTATATTGATTCGTTGCAAATACTTTATATGCAGCATTTAATATTTGCGATTGTTTTTCTTCCGGCAAAGCATAAAATTTTTCATTCATAAGCTACCTCCGTTGACCAATTCGGTTAATATGAGTATATACCCATTGACCGATTAACGGAAGACCTCATTTGATCATCAAACAACAACATAACTTATTACCTGCTATTAGCAGATACTCCATATAATCTCCAGTTGAAATCACCGGTCACTGTGGTTAGCAGCACACTCTGGACTCGCACCATCTCCTATAGACCATAAAGGGAGTATCATTATCGTAGAACAGTCGCAACCACGGAATCCCCACAATTCCTCTTTTGCATGGATGTTATCGCTCCCGGCATCTCACATCAGGCAGATCAATCAAAAGAATACCTGATAAGCTATCTCCTTTGTGTCTGCCCTACCGATCCTGGTGCATCTGCGACACGGCGCAATGCGTAACTGCTCCTATAAACAAAATAAAAAGGTAACTAAGAATTTTTTCTCAATTACCTTTCATTATCGTTCCATACAACATATAACGGATGGAAACAGGATATAACCCTCCTCTAGATTTTTATCACAACTCCTCTCCCCCACGGGAATCATCATTCATTTTTTTGAAGTTCTTTCACCACTTTTTGCGGGATAACAAAATGAAGTGTTCCCATGGAAGCCGGTGCTACATCCCCCTCTGCAAAGCAGATCACTATTTCATCTTTTCCATTGATATAAAACTGTTGGTTTTCATCAATCTTGTCAAACAATGCTGCCGGTGTATCTGTATCCAGAAAATACACATTATTTTCATCCTTTTTCATATTTTGGCGCATCTGTTTCTTGATCTGTGCCGTAAGTACATCTACATAATCCACATTCTCCGGGAACAGATCCGATAATTCCAGCAGTTTTCCGGTACTCTTTTCTATCGTATAGAAGGCATCCGCCTGGTATCCATCTGCCTGGGAGGAGAACGCAGACAGCATAACACAATAATATTTCGAAGAGTTCGTGACCACCTTGCTATCAACGGTCAGAGAGGAGTAGCCCAACGCTCCGACCTGCTTCTTAAATTCTTTGAGCAGCTTCTCGGTCTTTTGCTCCATCTGCGCATTGATCTCTTTTACTGATTTGTGCGCCTGTTTTCCGGTTTTCTCGGAGTCATCCATCCCTGCCCTATCTGCATAGATTTTATTCCATTTTACGTCTGCACTATGCCTTCCATCATCAAACCGGTATTCCCGGAATGTAACAAGCTTAAAATATTCTCCTATCACCGGCAGACTCTGCATGGCATGAGCCGTTGCTTTATTAAGATTTGGAAGCAAAATACTCAATGCCAGCATGGCTGCCATGCCGGCAGCAACATACCATCTGTGAGAATGTTTCTTCCTGACAGCACAAGCAGCATAATCTGCTTCCTTCACATAGCAGTCCCGTATTCCTCCCATTGCCTGCAGCAGTTCCTTGTTGCTGATTGTATTTTTGATCCTTCGGCTCATCTGATTCCTCCATTCCATGCATTTGAAAATTCGTTACTATCCGTTCTATCGGTCAGACACTGCATGATATTCCTTCATCAGCTTTGTATTTTCCATAATAAATGGCTTTGCCGTATCCTGACCCCATTCCGTGTCATACATTCCCATCAGATAATCATTCAGCTGTTCTTTGCTTTCAAAACGGGTTACCTGATAAGGAAGCTGGAAGGACAGCTTTTCAATAAACAGATATTTATGATTCTTTGTCGGCACCAGCACGCCGGTATGTCCCACAAACAGTTCATTTTCCGTTTTGCTGAAACTGGAATGCAAAACAACGCTGATCAGAGTTGCCTTTGTCTTGCCGGAAACAGAAATCTTTTTGTTTTTCCAATCCTTCGCCCATATTGCTGCATGCTTTGCCACATTCTTCGTATATTTCGTCTGCACCGTAGAGAATACACTTTCAAATGCTTTTCTCTGCTTTCCTGAAAACTTTTTCGTTGGTGCATTCTTTAACGCATCCTGATCCATAAACAGCTGCGACGTATTCGCTTTTCCGGTATTGCCGACCTTAATATAGTCCTTCATCAGATCATAGGCAGTGATCCTGCAGTTATAACCGATAAACAGTTTGTTTTTCTTCAGCCAGAGCTTACTGATCCGGTTTTCATTATATACCGGTGGCTTTTTTCCCATCTTTTTGAAGCCTTTTTTTACCAGACTGGTATTTTTGATGGTTTTATTGTAGCTTACGACATCTTTCAGCCAGGCATCTGCTGTTTTGGCAGAGATTCCCGCTGACAAAAGAGCACTCCTTACTTCTTTTCGCGACTTTGCATCTGCAAGATTGGAATATGCCGGCTTCTGTTGTTCTGCCGCCACAGACACCTCTCCTGCTGCAAACATATTGACTAACATTGCAGTCAATAAAACATAACACAATATCTTTTTCTTTGACATAACTATTACCTCATTTCTTAATGCAGCCCTGATTTTTTTCACGGGCTTGTTTCTAAATATGATATCCTTCCTTTTGCAAATGTATCTTTAAGGACTTCCGCATACGGTGCAATCCCACCTTGACTGCGGACTCCGTCATATGAAAATGCTCTGCAATCTGGTATATCTCATCCAGATAAAAATACCTTCGGACAAAGATCTGTCGTTTTTTTGACGGAAGTCCGTCCAGATACCGGTTGATTGCTTCCTCCAGATCCTTCCGGTCCATTTCCTCTCTCACATTATCATGTGCCAACGATGCACACTCCTTTAATTCCTCCAATGGCTGATCCACACTGTCCCCACAGCGTTTTCCGGCATGCAGATGATCATATCGGTTGATTGCCAGATTTCTGGTAATTTTACCCACATATGCCGACAAAATCTCAGGTACTGTCGGCGGAATGGACTCCCACAGCTTCATCCAGGTATCATTCAGGCACTCCCTGACATCCTCTCCATTTCCTAAAATACGATAGGCGATGGAACTGCAATATCTTTCATACTTGTCTACAGTATTTTTAATGGCAGCCTCATCACGGCACAGAAATTGTGCAATAATCTCCCGGTCATCCCATGCCATTTGTTCCCCCTTTGAATTGTATGATGATTCTGCCATTTTTTCCTCCTTTTGCTGCTGCAGGTCTATTCCTCCTGATTCTTTGTAATGCATTTCCGGCTGTTTTTATCTATTGTATCATAATATAGTTTTGCATAGGCTTTACATCCGGAAGAGGTCAGATGTACTCCATCGGATACAAACCACTTTGGGTGCCCTTCTGCAAGAGATGCCCAGTCAATAATCTGCACATTCCGGTATTGCTTTGCCATGGATCGGATCTGGTGATTAGACTCTTCCTGCCACTGCAAATGCTCCCCGAAGGCTGTGACCCAATAGATCTTCCGATCCTTTCCAATCGCACGGATCAGCTCTTTGCCGACAGCATCAGAAAAGGTTCCGTTCGTTCCCAGAGCAAGCACGACCGTATCTCCTAATTTTCCTTTTGATTTCAGGTCTTTAACAATATCCTTCGCCTGAATAACCTGTCTGGATACCTTGGCATCAATCAGACAATCCGGCAGCTTTTTCTTTACTTCCTTGGAAGCACCAAGCAGAACGGAATCACCAATTGCGGTAATACTCTGCCCACGGATGCCGGCATTGTCATCTCGATCCGTTTTCTCTAAGGGAGCCTTTTTTATTTTTTCCGCTTTCACGGCAGCCGGCACTTTCTCTTTTGAAGCTTTTACCTCGTTGGCAATTCTCCTGTGTTGTTGCTTAGACATTGCCTGTGCTTTTACGGTTGTATCCTTCACAGCGTCCCCCGGCAAATGATACGCTGTAATCACACAGACAGCCAGTACAATACAGGCTACAGAGAATCCGGTGCTGGTATAACCTACGACAACACCATCTCCCTTCGGGTTCTGTTTTTTCTTAGATTGAAAAAATACCATCAGTCCATGCATCGCAGATGCCGCAAAAACCATCAGTATCATCTGTACACACCAGGATACCGGGCCAAAGTTTTTCTTATAATACCCAAACAGGAAAATAATCGGATACATCCACAGATAAAGCTCATAACTTATTCTTCCTACCAAGGCAAAGGGACTTTTGTCCAGCCATTTCCCCATACTTCCCGCCGGAATCAGCAAAAGAATCAGTGCACAAAGTATCCCATCTGCAAACATTCCTCCTTGGTATATATACGGCATCTGCCCTTCCGCTATGAAATAGGTTCCCGTCATCACCACGAGCCCTGCTGCTGTCAGGCTGTTTCTAAACCATAACGGCAGCCTTCTTTGTACAAAAGATATCACATCCTTCTGAATCATTGCAATAAATATTCCCAAAAACAGGGCATATATTCTTGTATCTGTCCCATAATAAAGCCTTGATACATCCTCTGTCGGGCGATAGATAATGCTCATACGAAGTCCACCAAGAATCACCAAAACAAGCACAGATGTTCTGACAACCGTCATGGATGTATGCTTCTTCAGTTTCCGAAGAAGCCAAAACAACAGCGGCCACATAAGATAAAACTGCATTTCTATGGCAATCGCCCACAGATGTGTGTATGGTGACTGCTGGCTCATCCTTGCAAAATAAGATGCATTCTGCCGGATCTGCCAGAAATTATTATATCCCCCGACAACGCTTAATACTTCACCGCCCTTGCCCTTTGCCACCTCCGGCATACTGACCGCCAGAATGCCCCACACTGCAATGATCATAATGAGCAGAGGCGGATAAATCCTCATACAACGCTTCTTATAGAATCTGTCTGCTGCATATTCCCCATGTTCCAGGTCCCATACGGATGTTTTATAGATCAGATATCCGGACAGTACTAAAAACATATTGACTCCGAGAAAGCCGCCCGGAAACCGCCCCGGCATTACATGGTAAAGGACAACTCCCAATATAGCAAAACCCCTTAACGCATCCATCCCTTCTATGTGCCGTTTTTTCTTTTGTTCCTTCATTTTCCTGCTTCCTTCCTACTGCAATAAGTTTTTTGCGCGCTATATATTATGACAGCAATTTGAAACAAAAGGTTACATTTTTTATTTATTTTTTTATCAAGAAGACAACCACTTACCCATTTCGTCTTTTGTTTTTCCGATATTCACTTGGTGCGGTTTTATAGCGTTCTTTAAACACTCTGTTAAATGTTCTCTGACTGTCAAAACCGCTGTCCAGACAGATATTCAGGATCGTATCACTGGTATTTACCAATCTTGTGCATGCATAACTTAATCTGGCATCATTGAGATACTGATTGAAATGACGGTGAAATGTTTTAGAAAACACCCTGGATAATACATACTTGCTCACTCCAAGATCGCGTGCCATATCTTCCAAAGAAAACTGTCTCCTGAAATTTCCTGATATATAAGATACAGTACGATAAATTAAGTCATCACTTCCCACACAACTTTTTTCCACCAATTCCATTTTTCCTATACATCTTGCCAGCACAATTTGAACATAAGCTTGAACAATCATAGGTTTGTTTTCTTCCATTTGGATAATCGCCTGAATTGCATGATAAACATCTGGTTCAATCTGCCCCGCACGAATAACCGGATATTTAGGAGCATATCCTTGTATTTTATCTTTAAATACTCCTGCAAAAGAAGACGGAACCAAGATATAATCCGCCCGGCTCGTTTTTTCTGAAAACACTTGATAATGATGAATAATATCAGAAAAGACAAATCCGATATCACCCTTTTCCATATGATATAATTCCTGCCCCACTCCCATCTCAAGTGTTCCTTCCGTTACGCACACAATCTCCAATGCATTATGTAAATGTGGAGATACATGTTTTGACACTCTTTGCGCCGCATATACCTCTTCCTTTGTTTCCTTAAACGTCAAATGCATTGATACATCCCCCCTTTATTACTTAATTGTTGATTTCCTCTGCAACATTTGTCTACATTTTCTTTTAATTTGGCAAGCATTCTTATCCAGCCTGTCCTATAATGAACTTGCAAACAAGGAAAGGAGGAATACAAAATGAGCAAATTCAAAAATTATATGAACAACCTTTTAGCTTTCTATGAAGGATACTTTGAGCATGTATATCATGCATAATCTGGCTAAAAGGACTATTTGTGAAAACTGAATACTGAAAAAGCAGACCACTTCACAAATGTGAAATGGTCCTTTTTTTATATGCACTCCAAAAATTTTTTGAAGGCAGCTTGTCCTTCCGGTGTTCTTTTGTAAACACCTGCGCATTCCAGCACTTTTGCAAACACAAATCCTATTTCTTTCTGCACAATTGCATGAAGATTCTCTTCTGTAATTTCATAGTTTGGCAGCCATTTTTCTGCCCAATCCGCATGTGAGCCTTTTGTATCGGTAATACAAAGACTATATCCGTATCCATCCAAGTCAAACTCAATCCGCTCCACCAATGGTGCCGCTGGATTCTGAAAATCAATATGTGCCAAACTTCCAACGGAACACGCCATCTGATCCATCAATCCACATGGTTTCCCAAAATATACATTTTCTGCAAATTGCCCAATCATGGCTATTTCAATCGGCGAAATTTTACCATCATTAAACAGATAGGATAAGATGGTTCCCATCAATGTTTCAAATGCAGCCGAGGAAGATAATCCCGCTCCGATCAGCACATCACTGGTAACAAAAGCCTGAAAACCACCTCTCCACATTGATGATCTGTATGATTCCCACCAATTTCACTTCTGCCCGGTGCACTAAAGACAAAGACTTCTCCCTCTCCAAAATGTTCTGTATAACTCTCTATCGCCTTAATATAACGCTCTCTTTCATACGCTATTTTCTTCTCATCCACATAAATATCTTTCAATGTTTCATCATACATTCCATTTTTTATTTTTTTTATCAAATCATGTGTTACCACAAACCCATCTGTTATGAAGTGACCTTTGTCAAGAGTAAATTCACAAAAATCACCACAAACTTTTCCTTTCATTAAATTTTAACACTGGGTACAGAGGTAGAACCTCAGACTAACAGTCCCCGGCCTTGGCCACTCTGTTATACGTGGATTGGTTACCAACAGGTCAATGGTCCGCCGTGAATCTTGCCGTCTCCTAGCGTGAATCAAAATATATAAATATAATGTCAACAGAGGTGAGTCGCAAATAATTCGGACCTTAGAGTGCTCCAAGGCTCTACCTCTGTATCCAGTGTTAATTAGTTGTTTTGCAGATGTAATCTGACAGAGTCAGTTTCTTCTGCTTGATTACCCTTAAGAATATTCAGATGATTCTGTCAGGGACTTGTCGCCAATGGCGATGCGAAGCATCCTTGACTGAAACAGATGAATATTCTACTAACTTACATGTTCTGTCATCATACCCCAGATAAAACACGCTAATTCTCTTGCTATTGCTGTTGCTGCCACATTTCGATTAACTCCTTTGTTTAGAGTCATTTTGTAATACCTTCGTCGAAGCCTTTCATTTGCTTTATCTGCATACGCAATTACTTCCGGTGGATTTCCTTTCTGTCTTTGCTTCAATGCCACTGATTTGTGTCCTACATTTCCCCTTGTATAATTCTGGGCTGCTTCAACTAAAAGTCTTCGCAAGTGGCTATTTCCAGCTTTTGTTATTCTGTATCGATTAACTCTCGTATCACTGGAATCTTCACTTGGTACAAGACCTAAAAACGAAGCAAATTTCGGTGCTTTTTCAAATCTTTCAAAATGACCAACTTCGACAATCATTGAAAGGGCTGTATGTGTCTTAATCCCAAGAAGACAACTCATATGTTTTACTTTTTCTTCGTATCTTTCTACTGATGCAAATTCCTCTATTCTTTCATCAAATCTGCTGATTTTTTCTGTTAAATATTCATACGTCAGAAGATATTCATCTAAAGCTTCTCTTTGTAAATCTGACAATTCTAAGGTTTTTAACCATTTCAGATGTGCAATCGTCCAATAAGTTTTTCCACCTTCAAAACGTTTTCCCTGTCTTAAAATAAACGCAAGAATCTGTTGTTTTACCTTTTTAAGATACAGCTTTTGGTCATCACGCATTCTAATATATTCCTTAACATCATTGTCATCATTATCTGGAACATATACTTCACTATAAGTATGAAATGCCAGACATCTGGCTATATTTGCGGCATCTCTTTTATCAGTTTTTACATGATGTGTATTAGTTACAGCCATTGTACTTGGAGCCAATATTTTGCAATCTACAGCATGATCTTTTAGTTGCTGATACAAAGAATAACCCAAACATCCTGCCTCATATCCACAAACAAATGAAACCTCACCTTCATATCTTGAACGAACCTGTTCCATATATTTAAGAACAAGTTTGTAATCTGATGGTATTGTCTGTTTATATTCAACCTTATCTGTATCATAACTGTAACAACAAAGTGTGTACTGTTCCTTGTGGACATCCATCCCAACATAAACTATACTATTCATATGTGACCTCCTATTGTATGCGGTAATCCCTGTTACCTTATTATTCGTTCAAATAATATTTTACAGGTAAATCCACGAATCTACAATTGTGAGGTCACTTCATATTGTCTCCATCCGAATCACTAATGCCCAGATGTTATTGGAAACCACAAATTATGCCGTAAATGAAATTGCACGCATTGTCGGTTATGATAACCCACTGTATTTTAGCCGACTGTTTCATAAACAAAAAGGCTGTTCACCATCTGAATATCGAAAACTTTTAAAATGAACCAATAAAAGAGGCTTTTTGAGTGAATGATTCTCATTATCAACTGCTCCAGCTCTTTTACCGGCAAATAAGCTGCCTGCACCGGAATCAAAACACTGTCCGATACTGTCAGCGAATTGACCGTTATCATTCCTAAACTTGGCATACAGTCAAGTCCCTCTTTATGATGGATGATTCCTTTCGTTACATCCACCTCCTTGTCCATGATGATCTGCTCCATGATACTCGGAAGTGCAACTTCCCGTTCATCCGGATTTTCAATTCCGATAGATTCCCGGCTTGTCCCACGATTTAAAATTTGAGACATGACATATCTCAAATTTTGTCATCCTCTCTAATGATTTCAGATAACTTCGCAGATCTTTTTTTGTCCCAACATGCCTTGAAACAATAACGCCCATGTTCTGCATCTCCTTTCCTAAAATTCAAAAGGCATCCCTGTTAGGAATGCCCTTATATAAAAATAGGGACACTCTGTTGCAAGTATCCCTACATTCATCATAATTGATGATCTCTATTCACTTTTATATACAAAATTGTATTTCAAGTATCCAGGTCAAGTACCACAGACACCTCCACTTTACGAACTTGTACTTTTTCTTTATGATTTACACCAACTTCATTAAAAGTCCAAAACTCTGTAAAGTGCGTAAATTCAAGGATTTCTACATATCTTTCCGTTGTAAGCAAACCACCGTCTCCACATGTACCGTCTGCGGGAACATATCCACATTGCTCATCCTCTTCATCGCATACCCATTCTCCTGGAACACTACCAGATCTCTTGCAAAACTCGTCGGCTTGCATGAAATATAAACAATATTTTCCACACCATAGTCGATGATCTTACGGAGTGCTTTCGGATGAATGCCATCGCGTGGCGGATCGAGAATGATAAAGTCCGGTTTTTCGGAAATGTCATCTAAAACTTTTAAAACATCACCTGCAATAAATTCACAGTTGGTCAATCCATTTGCGGCTGCATTTTCCTTTGCGGCTTCTACTGCTTCTGCTACGATTTCGACACCGATGACCTTTTTTGCTATCGGAGCAATGATCTGTGCGATCGTTCCGGTTCCGCTATATAAGTCAAAAACTACTTTGTCTTTTAGAGAATCTTCATTGATAGAATGACTCTTTACAGAACTTTCATGATCAACTCTTTCGTCAAAGGAAGAATTATTCAATACTTCTTTATCGAAAGTATCTATATATTTTCTATCCGGTGTCTTACCCAAAAACTCACTTTTCTGCTCTTGTTCAAAAGACGAATCTGCTAAAATATACTCACGGGCACGGCTGTATAATACTTCCGCCCCTTTTGAATTTGTCTGAAAAAAGGAAAATGGTGAGATCTTAAAATGCAATCCTAATATTTCTTCCGTAAAAGAATCTGTTCCAAAAAGTATTTCCGTCTTATCACTTTTTACTACATCCCCTAAACTGTCATTTGTGATCAATAAAAATCCGATCAATTTGCCCTCTAATGGGAGATTTTGTAATTGCACACATAATTCCGACCAGTCATATTCTTTTTGTGAAGAAACGACTAAAGCTACCAGAAGTTCTTTTGTCGAGCTGGAACGACGTACCAGCAAATGACGTAAAATTCCCTCATGACGATTTTTATTATAATGGGGTATCTGCTTTTCTTTGCAATAATCCCTGACACAGCAAAGCACCTTTGTAAAATCATCGTGTACGATCTTACAACAGTCTGCATCTAAAATGTCATGCATACTGCCCTTCTTATGCAGTCCTAATGTTAACGGACCATCTTTGACTTCATCTCCAAAAGAAAATTCCATCTTATTACGATATCCATATACCTCAGGGCTTGCTAAGATGCCGTCATAAAGAAATGGTTCTTCTCCATTGTAAACCGGCTCGATCAGATCCAAAACCTGTCTTTTCTTTAATTCTAACTGCTTGTCATAAGGTAATGACTGATATGTGCATCCGCCACAGATACCAAACCTTGGACAGGCAGGTGGTTGTGTTTCCTGTGCAGATGCTTCAACAACTTCCAAAAGTCGTCCCATGCACTTATCTTTTCTGGCTTTTTTGATCGCAAATCGTACTTTTTGCCCTTCTATTCCGCCTTTTACCTGAACTTTAACCATTTCTGCCGGAATTTGTTCCTGTAAACCGGATAGATTGCTTTCAAAATTCTTAGAAATGCTGACATTGCTATCTGAATCTTTTTTAGTATCTGCTATGTTCGAATCTATATCCGAATCAGCTTTCGCTTCCGTTTTTTCTACCGTATGATTATCAATTACAGTAATGATCGCTTTATTTGGAAAATTAACTTTTTCAATGATTCCCTCATAAATCTGTCCTTTTTTCATAAATAATTATTCTCCATTTTCTAATACCTTTTCAACTCGAAAACTCGTGAATTCGCAACGCAAGAGAGCTTGTTTTCCCGGCACCGGCCTTTCGTTGCAACACATTATTTTACAGCTACATTGCCAAGAATGGTCAACTGGCTTGCAAATTCCTCAATGCTTGCAATCGCATTGCCCACGCCGGGATCATTCAGATTTCCCTCGACATCTACAAAGAAACGATACTCCCATTGTCTGTTTTCGATCGGGCGGGATTCGATCTTTGTCAGGTTTAAGTCATTATAATAAAAGTTTGCAAGCATATTGTACAACGCTCCGACCTGATGTTTCACTTCAAAACAAAGGCTTAACTTGTTCGCATTTGACAGATACACTTTTTGATTTGTAATGATAATAAAACGTGTGTAATTCTGATTTTCAAAATTGACAGCTTTTTGCAAAATCTCTAACCCAAACTTTTTTGCAGCTCGCGCACTTGCGATTGCCGCCTGTGTGCGATCTCCATCCTCTGCTACTTTTTTTGCGGCTCCTGACGTACTTGAATAGCTTTTTGTAGACATATAACTGTGTTCCTCTAAAAACTTTGCACTCTGCATCAGACCTTGTGGGTGAGAATATACCATTTTGATATCTTCTAACTTTGTTCCCGGAAGTCCAAGCAGATCCTGTTCTACTTTGATCACATGTTCCGCTACGATCGTCACATCATAATCTACTAACAGATCATAAATATCCGTAATACCACCGGTTGAAGTATTTTCAATCGGAAGAACACCATATTTTGCCTCTCCGTTTGCTACCATTTCCATCACTTCACGAAATGTATTTTTATGAAAAGCAGATATATTCATTCCAAACACATCTTCCATTGCCTGTTCCGTAAATGCACCATGTTCTCCAAAGCAGACCACTCTTGTGTCCGCATCAGCATCTAAGCTTTTGACCTGACGAAAAGGGATTTCATTGACAGCAGGACCAAGTGCCTGATACTGGTACTTTCTGCTGATTGACATGATCTGACGAAAAAGGTCCTCGATTCCCATCTTATTAAATTCATCTTTTCCCAATGCACGAAGAGATTCTATCTTCTCTTCCTCTCTCTTTGGATCTAAAACTTTTTTTCCGGTACTTCTTTTATAGGCAGCAACATCTGTTGCTACTCCCATTCTTTTCTGAAAAAGCCGCACGATCTCTTTATCAATTTCATCAATTTTTTTTCTGCTCTCTGCTAGATCAATAACCATATTTTTGCTCCTTTATCTTTATTATTTTTTCAACTTTTATCCAAAAAAGCCTCTTTTGTTACCGTAATACAAAAGATTTTTCTTTTCTCCTTGGCTCATCATATCATCATTGTGCCAATCAAAGAAACGATCCAGGCTGCTGCCCATGCAACTGCACATTGAAAGAACACAACACCAACAGCCCATTTTCTGCCCATTTCTCTACGGATCGATGCAATTGCCGCCACACATGGTGTATATAACAGACTAAATACAAGTAAAGAAGCAGCTCCAAGGGAAGAAATCGCTGTTGTCACGGAATTTCCAAATAAGATCTGTAAAGATGATACAACACTCTCTTTTGCCATAAATCCACTGATCAAAGATGTGCATATTCTCCAGTCCCCGAGTCCAAGTGGCTGAAACAAAGGTACCAGTATGCCGGAAATTGCGGCCAATATACTATCTTTTGAGTCTTTTACCAAATTAAAGTGAATATCAAAACTTTGCAAACACCATATACAGATCGTTGCGATCAAAATAACAGTAAATGCTCTCTGTATAAAATCTTTTGCTTTTTCCCATAGTAGCTGAACTACATTGCGCATTCCCGGCATTCGATAGTTCGGCAGTTCCATAACAAACGGAACGGCATCTCCATGAAACAATGTTTTACGATAGATCAATGCAACACATATTCCGATCAGAATTCCAAGAAAATACAATCCGGCCATGATAAGTCCGCCCTTCTTCGGAAAAAATGCACTGACAAAGAAGGAATAAATCGGAAGCTTTGCCGAACAACTCATAAACGGCGTCAAAAGAATTGTCATTTTACGGTCTCTTTCACTTGGCAACGTTCTTGTTGCCATCACAGCAGGTACCGTACATCCAAAGCCGATCAGCAAAGGTACGATGCTTCGTCCCGATAAACCAATCTTTCGAAGCAGTTTATCCATAAAAAATGCAACTCTGGCAATGTAACCGCTATCTTCCATGATTGATAAAAAGAAGAATAGTGTCACAATGATTGGCAGGAAACTCAATACACTTCCCACGCCGGCAAAAATACCATCTATCACAAGACCATGCAGAACTTCATTTACTTTTGCTGCACTTAATGCCTGGTCTGTCATCGCAGTCAGCCGGTCAATGCCAAGCTGTAAAATATCCTGTAAGAAAGCACCTATCACATTAAAGGTCAGATAAAAAACAGCCAGCATGATCATTACAAAACATGGAATAGCCGTATATTTTCCTGTCAGAATACGGTCAATTTTCTGACTGCGGATACGTTCCCTGCTCTCTTTTGGTTTCACTACAGTACTTTCACAAATTCGCTCTATAAAATTAAAGCGCATATCTGCAATTGCTGCACTTCTGTCAAGACCTCTTTCTTTTTCCATTTGTAAGATCAGATGCTCCAATGTTTCTTTTTCATTTTCATCTAATTGCATCTTTTCTAAGATCAATTCATCGCCTTCGATCAGTTTTGTAGCTGCAAAGCGGATCGGAATTCCCGCATTTTGTGCATGATCTTCAATAATATGACAGACTGCATGAATACAGCGGTGAACAGCTCCTCCAAATTCATTTTCTCCGCAAAAGTCCTGCCTTCCCGGTCTTTCCTGATACTTTGCAATATGTAAAGCATGACGTACCAATTCATCAACGCCCTGATTTTTTGCTGCAGATATCGGCACAACCGGTACACCGATCAGGTTTTCCATTTTATTGATATCAATCGAACCTGCATTGCCCGTCACTTCGTCCATCATATTTAATGCAATGACCATCGGAATATCCATTTCTAACAGCTGCATTGTGAGATATAGATTGCGTTCGATATTCGTCGCATCAATAATATTAATGATTGCTTTAGGATGATTATCAAGAACAAAATTTCTCGAAACAATCTCTTCACTGCTGTAGGGTGACATTGAATAAATACCGGGAAGATCTGTGATCAATGTTTCCGGATGATTTCTGATCGAACCGTCTTTTCGGTCTACCGTTACTCCCGGAAAATTACCAACATGCTGATTAGATCCTGTCAACTGATTAAACAAAGTTGTCTTACCACAATTCTGATTACCGACCAAAGCATATGTCAGCTTTTCATCTTCCGGCAAAGGATTTTCATCTGCTTTAACATGATATTTTCCTTCTTCTCCTAACCCCGGATGTGCTTCCCTGCTGATTTTACCGGGACCCTCATGGCTTCTTGCACGCTTTTGAATCGGCTCCACTTCAATCTGTCTGGCTTCTGCCAAACGGAGGGTCAACTCATATCCATGGATCTGCAATTCCATCGGGTCTCCCATCGGAGCAAACTTTACAACTGTCGTCTCTGCTCCGGGGATCACTCCCATATCCAAAAAATGCTGTCGTAATGCACCGTTTCCACCAACCGTTTTAATCCGTGCACTTTCTCCTATCTCCAAATCTTTTAATGTCATATTGATTTTAACTCCTATTGTATTACTGCATAACACATTATTCATTTTTAATGTGGCTTTTTCTATGTTTCTAACATTTCTTTTTCTATGCTTCCAAAGCAAATTTTTCTTTTTCGGACAAAAAAACCTGCTTAAACAGCATAATCTTTTTAAGTATAACACATTTTAGCCATACATGTAAAAAAGATTTAAAACAGAATATAACTGCTTTAAATCTTTTTTCTTAATATATTTCTTTTAGGGTGACAGATTCAAAAACTCTTTTTATTTTATTCCTTTTAATTGTAAAAGTTCTTCTTTAGAAGCTTGCATACCAAATGACATGATGCATGAACCTGCGGCACCTGCCTGAATCACTTCTTTGATATTTTCAGACGAAATGCCACCGATCGCATAGACCGGTATCTGTGCTTCCTTGCATATTTGTTGCAACGCTGTAATCCCTCTTGGCTTTAGTCCCTTTTTACAATCAGTTGTAAAAATATGACCATAGAAAACATAATCTGCACCAAGTTCCTGTGCTTTTTGCAACTGCTCCACAGAATGGGTTGACATTCCTTTTAAAGCAAAGGAACTTAATTCTTTCCGATAACGAATCGCATCAGGAACAGACAAATGGATTGCATCTGCCATAAGATCTTTTGCAACAGGAAGAAATTGATGCAAAATGCATTTTGTCTTACTGCCTTTACAGATTGCAAGAACGTCTTTTGCCAGTTTCTGATATTCCTTTGCATTCAGATTCTTTTCCCGAAGCACGATCGCATCTGCATTGCATTCTACTAGTAGACGGATCTGTTCTAAGAAATCTCTTTTACAGAGCTTTCGGTTCGTTACAACAATTAATTTACACATAGATATAATCACTCATTACCGGCTGTAGTCCTTCGCTTTCGATTGCATCAAACACTTCCTTGACGTTTCTTCCATCGGAAATCTCAAACTGTGCATCTCCGACATTGTCATTATCTTCAATGTGTTCTCCGATTCCAACCGATACACCTGCTGAAATCTTTGTTGCAGCAATCCTGATTACATTGTTACGGACACGCTCACACTCTCTTGTTGAGATCGTAATGCTTGCAAATGGCATGAATATGCGATATGCCATGATGACTTGCAAAAGCTGTGGTTCATGTACATCCTTCGGATTGATCTTGTCATTGTTGATGATCGGACGCAGTCTCGGACACGAAAATGCAATTTCAGCATGCGGATATTTTCTTTGCAAGAGATATGCATGATATCCGGTTGCCAAAGCATCTTTTCGAAAATCATCAAGACCTAATAACGCAGCAAAGCCTACTCCACGCATACCACCTTTTAATGCTCTTTCCTGTGCATTCAGGCGATATGGGAAAATCCGCTTGTGTCCGGCTCGATGAAGGGTCTCATATTTATCTGAATTATATGTTTCCTGAAAAACAGTAACATAATCCGCACCACATTGATGCAGGTATGCATATTCATCTGAATTCATAGGATATACTTCCAGACCGATCACTTTGAAATATTTGCGGGCAATCTGACAGGCACGTCCTATATATTCTACATCTGACATTTTCTTACTCTCTCCTGTCAGGATCAAAATCTCCTGTAATCCGGTTTTTGCAATTGCCTGCATTTCTTTCTCAATCTGTTCATCATTTAATTTTGCACGACGAATCTTGTTATGGCAGTTAAAGCCACAATAAATACAGTAATTTTCACAATAATTCGCAATATATAAAGGTGTAAACATATAAATAGAATTTCCAAAATGCTTTCTGGTTTCCTTTTGTGCTCTTTGTGCCATTTCTTCCAGATAAGGAAGTGCAGCCGGTGAAAGTAATGCTTCAAAATCTTCTACCGTACAAACTTCATGACTTAAAGCTGCTTTTACATCTTTTGCGGTATATTTATCATAATCGTATTGTTCCATTCGTTCGATCACTTTTCTTTGCACGTCAGACTCTAATACCTCCATATCAGGAAGGTATGTCATATGATCAATACGATTTTCCGGTTTATCTTCTTTGATTTCCATAAAATTTCCTCATTTCTATTACAATGTACTCTCAGAAAGAAGATTCCGAGAGTAGGTTACATTTTTTATTACTTCTTATATACCTATAAGAATCTATCCGTTTAAGTATACTTCAATACTTTTTCTAATTAAGTAAAATCCTATACTTTTGCTAAAGTTTTCTATAAACGGATTCGTTTTGTCAGCAATCATCTTATCAGCGTAAGAATCCTGTCAATGGGGAAGAAGCACTTGCTCCTTTCTCCATCACTCTTCCGAGACCTGATAAATATGCCTGGCGGCCTGCATTGATCGCAAGCTTGAATGCTTCTGCCATCTGTACAATATCACCGGCTGTTGCGATCGCTGTATTTGCCATCACGGCAGCAGCTCCCATTTCCATTGCTTCACAGGCCTGTGAAGGACATCCGATCCCGGCATCTACAATGATCGGTAAATCTATCTCATCAATCAGGATTTTGATAAATTCTTTCGTGCAAAGTCCCTTGTTTGTTCCGATCGGTGCGGCAAGTGGCATAACAGCTGCAGCTCCGGCATTCTGAAGATCTCTTGCTACATTGAGATCAGGATACATATATGGCATAACGACAAAACCTTCCTTTGCAAGAATTTCTGTCGCTTTTATCGTTTCTGCGTTATCCGGCAGAAGATATTTGCTGTCACGCATAATTTCAATCTTTACAAAATTTCCACAACCGACTTCTCTGGAAAGCTTTGCGATACGGACTGCTTCATCTGCATTCCTGGCTCCCGATGTATTTGGTAAAAGCGTCACTCCCTCAGGAATATAATCTAAAATATTTGCCACACCACCTTCATTGGCACGACGAAGTGCCAAAGTGATCATCTGTGCTCCGGCATGCTCTACTGCTGCCTTGATCAGTTCCAGAGAATATTTTCCGGAACCTAGGATAAAACGGGAATCAAAACATTTCCCACCAATTACTAACTGATCGTCTTTCTTTTCTACTGCCATTTTTTAATCCTTCTTTCTTTTGTCAATCTATGATAAAAGCAACGAAAAAGCTGCTTTCATTCTATTTTTACAGTTACATTATTACAGACTGCCTCCACCCATAAAAGAAACGATTTCAACAACATCGCCTTCTTTTAACATAACTTCCGTGTATTTGTCTTTTTCAATGATCTCTAAATTCACTTCTGCTGCAATCTGTCTCTTATCATGTTTTAGCATTGTGACAAGTTCTTCTAAAGTGACTGCCTGCTCTAACTCCATTTTTTTACCATTTACCTGAATCTCCATATTCGCCTCCTGCTCTGATTTTTTTCGTTTTCCTTTTCGATAAAACGATAACACAAAGAAATTGCTTACAACTGTTCTCTCTGCAAAGTGGCTCATTTTCTCTGCAAAGCATGCATTCTTACAAGGTATTTTTGCGGCATTTACACAAAAAAAGTCCACAAAGAGATTACACCCGCGGTGGTGTACCCCTTCGTGGACCTTGTATGATTCACTCTGCGGCAGCTATCTGATAGCCACGATTTGCATTATAGCATAGACAGATTCAAATAGCAAATAGTATTTTATTTGGAAATATCGAGATAAACAAGTTTCCGGCTGCTGCTTACCCAGTCATTTAAAACAAGTGCCATACCATGGATCTGGTCTTCATCCACAAGATAGGCAAAATGCAATGTAACATGATTGCCATTCATCGGAGCAAACCATGCACTTTTCCCTCCTAAACTTTCTTCAAAATAACATGGCATCTGATCCGTATAGGCATCTTTGATATACCCCGGACGATTATAGGAGTCATCTGCCTTTATGATCTTCCCGTCTTTCTTCGTCACAAGCTGCATAGAAGGAACGGAATACCGGCCATTACTAAGAGGGGATCTTCCCTCAATCGTCATTGTCACATATACAAGCTTGGGCTGTATACTTTCTGTTGCTTCCACCTTTCTTTCCGGTGTTTTGATACCATCGCCATATTTCACTTTCTCTCTGTTGTATTTCTTCAATGTTCCATTTTTTTCTACAATTTTTTTGTATGCAAAGTTATCTTTAATAAACGCATTTTTTTGTAATGAGCGGGTAGAATCAAAAACCTTTACATCCGTAACCGTTATCTTATTTTTTCGGATAACAGCCTTACTGCCGGTATAATCATTTCTGTTTACAACTGCTTTATTACCCGTATAATAGTTTGCACTTTCTTTCAGATCAATATCTTTTTGATCCATTGCTGTATTAGGAATATTCCATCCATTTTGCATCCGTTCGCTATATAAGATATATTTGGATGCCTCTTTCTTCGACGTTGTTTTTTGAATTTTTATCTTCTTTGCAAGTTTAATAAATTCGTCTTTTTCCAGTCCGTTTTGTGCAGCGATCTCTATAATATACCCTTCTTTTTCAGCAAAAAGATATATTGTCTGCCCATAATCGGTTTTGTGATCTTTATGATATCGTGATCCAACGATATCATTATATTTACAATAGACTGCTTTTTTCCCGTTAATCTGTAAAATCTCATTCTTTTTTACATCATAAGTATTCAGGATCTCCTTTTGATCTCCATCCATATATTCTACCTGATACCAGAAACTTTTTCCGCTTTCAAAGCCTTTTTTGTAATCACAGCTTATCAAAGTATCATTTGTAGTTTCTTTTTTACTCACTTCGTATTCTGCTCCAAAATCAGCCGTTACCATGATATATTGTTGTGACGGATTAGTCTCTTTTGTTATATGCATACTGACATTCCGGTTGTCCTTTTTTACGGATACCGAAAAAAACTGATATATCTTTTGAGCAGCATACACACCACTTGGCACAATGCATATCGCAAGCAGACAAGCTGCCATTGCAATTTTCCATCCATGATGCATCTGTCTTTTTTTCTTTTCTTCTGCATTCTGCATCATAACCGCCATTTGAATCCGGTCTTTTGCTTCTTTTGATATGTTAATTTTTTCATAAGCTTGTTTTATCTTTTCCTGCATTCTAAAAATCTCCTTTTTTATTCCGTCTCTATTTCTTTTCGGATCATCTTTTTTGCTTTCTGTAAATACGTCCGGATCGTTGACTCCGGCTTTTTTAAAATCTGTGCGATCTCCCGGCTGTTGTATCCTTCATAATAATACAGATAGATTGAAGTTTTATATTTGTCCGGCAACTCTATAATAATCGCCAGCATTTCGTCTGTCTTCATACTGTTATCATCTAAAACGTTCTTGTAATCCTCTATGTTTTTTCGTTGTCTCCACCAGTGTTTTAACATGTCTTTGCATTGATTGGATGCTGTCACGATCAGCCATGCTTTCTTATGTTCCAGAGTATCAAACGTTTTTTCCGAATGATAATATTTCAAAAATGTTTCCTGGACAGCATCTTCCGCATCCATATGATTTTTCATAAAAGAAAAGCACAACCGATAAATATCGTTGACATACATTTCATACACATTTGCAAAATCCAGTTCTTTGGCGGTACCTTCCAAAGCAATATGCATTGTCTTTTCTCCTCCCTTCACTATAGATACGATCAAAAAGTTAAAAACGTCGAATTTTTTTTCATACTTCTTTTCTTTTCCGATCTGTGTTATACTTTGCAAAGAAAAGAAACAGTTATAAAGCGTTCTAAAGCTGCTATCTGTTTTCTTTTTTCAATATTATATTACTAAAATGCATCTTATCATACATTTTAACAGGACTATATTGTAACATTCAGACAGACCACATAGCAAATAAAGGAGAGTAGATTATGTTTACATTTACAGATGATTATAAGATTGGAATCAAACAGATCGATGAAGAACATGAACAGCTTGTTGCCCTGATCAATGGAACAGAAAAAATGCTTGCAGAGAACAATACTGAACTTCATGTATTGGCAAAGAATTTTCAAAAAAAATTAAAAGAATATGCACAGACACATTTTACGCATGAAGAGCATTATATGGAACTTCATGATGATCCGGAATTACCATTGCAGAAGAAAGAACATATGGCATTTATCAATAAAGTAGCTGCCTTTCAGGTGGACGAAACGATTACCGAAAAAGATCTTGAAGATATGATGCAATTTATGGCACGCTGGCTTTTTGGTCATATTTTAAGCAGTGATGTCATGATTGGACAGATGAAAGATGAAACTGACAAAAATGATCCGTTTGCTTTCACAGATGATTACATCACAGGAGTTCATCCGATCGATACACAGCACAAACAGCTTTTTGCAATCATCAAAGAAGCAAATGATCTGATCTCAGAAGATCTGCTCCATGATAAATATGATAAGATCATGGAAATTTTAGACCGTTTACAGAATTATACCAGAGAACATTTTTCAGATGAAGAAGAATATATGAAAGAGATCGGTTATCCTAAGTTAGAAGAACAGATGCGTGCACATGAAGCATTCATTGACAAATTAGTACATATTGATGTGAATGAATTAGATGCGATCGATGATAACCAGCAGGACTATCTGATCCGCTTGATCGACTTTTTATTAACCTGGCTTTCTAATCACATCTTAAAAGCAGATAAACAAATTGGTAAATATGCTGCTACGATCAATCAACAGCCATAGGATAGTATGATTTAAAATGCTATAAAGTAAAAGGGCAAAGCGGATGTTTTGCCCTTATCTTTTGGATAGCATCACAAAAATAAAAAAGAAAAGAGAATACGATCATGCAATTAAAATGTAACATCACAAAAAACTGGATCCTGCGTTTGCTGATCATGCTGATCGCAGTGATCATGATGGGATTTTCGCTTTCCCTTCTGGTTATGACAAAATTCGGAACAGATCCCTGTTCTTCCATGAATTATGGAATTTCCGGCCTATTACATTTAAGTTTTGGTAATTATCAGGTCATCTTTAATGTTGTACTGCTTGTACTAATGATCCTTTTTTACCGTTCCGTGATCGGCTTTGGAACGCTTGGAAACATGATTCTGGTCGGATATTCTTCTGACTTTTTCACTTATATCTGGCACCATGTCTGTCATATTCCTCAAAATCTGTCTTTTGAGGTTCGTGTGGTCTTATTGCTTCCGGCACTTGCACTCTTTGTACTTGCAGCAGCCTGTTATATGAACAGCGGTCATGGTATGGCTCCTTACGATGCTCTCCCATTTATCATTGATGAAACAATCATGAAAAAAACCGGGGGCAAAAGCCATTTTCAGGTAATTCGCTATACACAGGATTTTCTATGCAGCCTGATCGGTTTTCTGACCGGTGGCGAATTTGGTGCGATCACCGTTTTAATGGTTCTGACACTTGCACCTGCTGTACAAAAAGTCGGTGAATGGATGAATCAAAAACTACATATAAAAGAATAGAAAAATGTAAAGCGTTGGCTTTGCACTTTTTTATAGAATAGGAAATTGCTCGTATAGTAGAGGTACATCAACAAGAATTGCTTTAGCAATTCTTGGAGTGCAAAGCGCTGGCTTTG
>OGNO01000637.1_pt1 | contig 22163 bp, 21 predicted proteins | sample 1573491 | NCBI WGS metagenome assembly OGNO01 (sample SAMEA2581900, study PRJEB24529) | metagenome | biome: Human gut stool | place: China | collected 2011
TAGAGTTTTAATCGTTTGAAAAAGGAGGAAATATGAAAAACTTGATTATTAAGATTCTGGAGTGCATCATGCTGCTCCTCAGAGCCAAGAGAAGAAAGAATGAGAACTATAAACCTGATAGTAATCCATTGCTCCACTACGCGCGAAGACAAGAGTTTCACAGAATATGACCTGGACGTCTGTCATCGCAGACGAGGATTCAACGGAACGGGTTATCATTTCTATATCCGCAAGGATGGGGTTCAGCAGTTTACGGGTCGTCACGTGGCTCCTCAAGAACATGCGCTGGGCTACAATGCGCGCAGCATCGGTATTTGTTATGAAGGCGGACTGGATGTCCGTTATCGTCCCGCAGATACGCGTACCGAATGGCAGAAACACTCTTTGAGGGTGCTTATCCGAACGTTGTTGATGGATTATCCCGGCTGCCGGGTGTGCGGACACCGGGATTTGAGTCCCGACCGCAACGGAGACGGACGCATCAGCCCCGAAGAGTGGGTGAAGGAATGTCCCTGTTTTGAGGTGACAAGTAAATTGTATGAGTAAAATATTTATATGATTTGTCCGTAGATGAATGAAAATCCCTTCCCTTTGTGTTAAATAATTAACATTTTGGGGAAGGGATTTCTAGTTGTCTATTATGTAACTAAAAAATGAAGTATTATTTATTTACTTTTTTCATCGTATCCGTAACCGTAGCCATAGGTTCTACCATAGCCGTATTTGCCATACGTGCCATATCCGTACTTTCCGGTTTTGATGTTTACATCATTGATGATGGTGCACAGGTTGGGCAACTTCTTATGGTCTCTCAGTTCGTTGATGAACAGATAGCCTTCTTTGGGTGTATAACCGGCACGGCATACGTAAATACTCATGTCTGCCACGCGCGAAATCAGTTGGGTGTCGGTCACCATACCGATGGGAGCGGTATCGAGTATCACATAGTCGAATTCCTTTTTCAACCGGTCGACAGCCTGTACCAGCGAGTCGCGTGCCACCAGTTCGGTCGGGTTGGGAGGGATGGCACCGCCGGGCAGGATGTACAGGTTGGGGGTGACATTGGACTGTTGCAGCAACGACATCAGGTCGGTGTGTTCCGGGTCGGCAAGGTAACGGGTGATACCGTCTTCCTTATGCGACATCTGGAAGGCTTTGTTCAGTCCCGGCTTGCGGATATCCAGCCCCACGATGACCACTTTCTTGCCCAGCAGGGCAAAGCTGATGGCAAGGTTGGCAGCCACAAATGATTTTCCTTCGTCACTGGTGGTAGAAGTGATTAACACCACCTTCTGATTGTTGCCCAACATATACTGCACGTTGGTACGGACATTGCGGAAGGTTTCGGCCATCATGTCGTTCTGGTTTTCGTGTACCACCACCGAACCTTCTTTCGGCATATTGTCTGATGCAGGAATATCGCCGATGATGGGTACGGTAGTCAGTTTCTCTACGTCCGAACGGTCTTCTATCTTGTATCTCAGCAGTTCGATGATATAAATGATGCCCACCGGGATGGCGATTCCCAAGACGAAGGCAATCAGGTAGATGAGTTTGCCTTTGGGAGAGACGGGGAGCAGACCTGCCTGTGCTTCGTCCACGATACGGGCGTTGTTGGCGGTAGAAGCCAGCGTAATGGCGTTCTCTTCGCGTTTCTGCAACAGCATGAGGTACAGTCCCGCCTTGATTTCCTGTTGGCGCGAGATGCTCACCAACTGGCGTTCCTGACCCGGTGCGCTGGTGATTCGTCCGGCGTATTTTCCTGCCTGGCGTTCAAGGTCGGCTTTGGTAATCATCAATCCTTTCTGCACACTCAGGATGGTGGTCTGCACGTTGCTGCGCATGGCACGGATGCTGGCGTCCAGGTTCACCACCACGGGGTTGCTTTCCGATGAGGTGCGGAGGAGGCGTTTGCGCTCCAGCAGCATTTCGTTGTAGCGGTTGATGAGTTCGGTCAGGCCGGTGTCTGTCAGACCCACGTTGACCGGCAATACCTCGTAGGCATGGTCGGGGTTATTGGCATACTCTGACAGGAATTGCACCAGACGGAGCTGGGTGCTGTTTTCGGCACGTTTCTTTTCGTATTCGGAGTTCTCGCTGAGTGCCAGTTGAGCGTCACTCTTCAGGTCGGTCAGTCCGGCATCTCGCTTGAAGGTTTCCAGCTCTTTTTCGGTGGTTCCCAGCTCTCCGTTGATGATTTTGATACGCTCGTCGATGAATTCGGCAGTCTTGCTTGCCACTTCGTTCTTATCGTCGTTGGCATCACGGTTATAGATTTCTATCAGCTTGTTGATGAAGTCCACGCCGCGTTGGGGGCTGGTATTCTGTAAAGTGATTTGGGCAATGGTTGTGGTCTTGGAGGTCGGTTCCACGGAAAGCGCATTGGCATATCCGTTTGCCATGATGCGCGGAGCTGCCACGGTGACGGTGATTTCCTGTTCCTTTTCAACGATTGCCGAGTCGCCGGGAGTAAAGCTGAACGTACCGTAAGGGGTAGTGAGCAGGGCAGGAAGTTTGTCGAAATCCTGTTTGAATTCCTGTTCGTCTATTTCCGTGCTGACACTCAGCTTTCCTCCGGGTTTCAGCACCACTTCAAGCACTGCTGCGCCATTGGGTAGTTTTTCTGCCTCTTCGGGGGTGAGCCACACTTTTACCGGTGTGTCTTTGTAAAGCTCTACAGGGCGGAGGTTCTCACGGGTTCTGTAGTTGATATACAGGTCCAGTTCCTCCACTACTTTTTTCAGCAGGGTGCGTGAGTGCAGCACTTCCACTTCATTGTCGAAGTTGTTGGTAGACGAGTAAAAACCGAGATCTTCCAAATCGGCCAGTCCGGTGCTGACACTGTTGTTTTTCTTGTTGTCTTTGATAATGACAGAGCCGGTAATGCTGTACACCGGTGTGGTGTAGTGCAGATAAATCCATCCTCCTATCAGGCATACCACAATACTGGCAACAAACCATTTCCAGTGGATGAGGTATTTGAAGAAGAGGGCTTTGTAGTCTACCTGTTCTTCTTGTTCGGTATAAAGTTCGTCGTATAAATTTTCTTTCATAATGAAATCGGGTTGTTTTATCGGGAAATAGTAACAATAAGGCTGGCAAGCGACACGAGTGTACCCACTACGGAGAACCAGATGGTGGTACTGTTACTGATGCCGGCGTTTTTGGCCTTGGTCTTATTGGGAGTGACGTAAATCACATCGTTCTGCTGCAAGTAATAATAAGGAGACAGTATAATGCTTGCGTCGTTCAGGTTCAGGGGGATGATTTCACGGTGTCCCTGTGCATCTTCACGGATGAGTTTCACGTTATCGCGTTGTCCGTAAATGGTCATATCGCCTGCCATGGCGAGTGCCTCAAACAGGTTTACTTTCTCGTTGCTGATAACGAAGCTGCCGGGGTTGGTCACTTCTCCCATGACGGAAATTTTATAGTTGGCCATGCGTACATTGACGATGGGCACCTCCGTGATGTAGGTTTTCAGTTTCTCTCTGATGAGGTTCTCGGCTTCGCTTTTGGTCAGTCCGCCGATGTGCAGGATGCCCAGTACGGGGAAGTCGATATTGCCTTTGTTGTCTACCAGATATTGCTGCAATACGGGCTGGTTTGTCAGGTTCTTGTTTTGATTACTGAGGGTAGTGGCTACGATCAGGTTGAATGGTGCTGCTGTTTCCGGATCCGTAGTATTGACTGTGATGGTCAGCAAGTCCTTGGGCATGATGCGGGCATCATAGAGGGGGGGATTCTGGCCGGAAGTGTCCAGATACTCGGATGCTTGCAAGTATGGAACTTGTTTGTAGGCGGAACAGCTTGCCAATACGAGGGCAAGAAGAACCAGCAAGGCATAATTCGTTTTTTTCATTTGTCTATTCGTTTTTTTATATTTTGTCTTTTGGTTAATAAGCTTGTTTGTCTTTGTGAAGCGCATTTGCCACGGTTTTATAGATGATGTAGAGGTCGAGCATGAATGTCCAGTGTTCCATGTACCAGATGTCTGCTTTTACACGTCCTTCCATTTGACTCAGTTCGCGGGTCTCCCCACGGAAACCTGTCACTTGTGCCCAGCCTGTGATGCCCGGTTTGATAAAGTGGCGCACCATATATTTATTGATAAGCTGCGAGTATTCTGCCGTATGTTTCAGCATGTGGGGGCGGGGACCGACAATGGACATATCGCCCAGCAGCACGTTGATGAATTGGGGAAGCTCGTCAATGTTGGTCTTGCGCATAAAGTTGCCGAACTTTGTCTTGCGGGGGTCGTTTAGCGTAGCCTGTATCTTGTCCGCATCTTTGTTCACTTTCATCGAACGGAATTTGTAACACCAGAATTCTTTGCCGTTCAGTCCGTTTCTTTTTTGTTTGAAGAAGATGGGGCCCGGCGAGGTAATCTTAATCACTGCGCTGACTATCAGGAAAATGACAGGGAACAGGGTGCAGAGGAATAAGAGTGAGAAAAAGAAGTCGAAGGTGCGCTTTACCAGCCTGTTTTCAAAACTGCTGAGAGGCTCTTCGTGCAACCGCAGGATAGGCACACTGCCTATCAGACCGAAGCTCATGCGGTGGTGAAGGTAGTTGCGCACATTGGGTACACTGTAGAAATGTACCAGATTGTTTTCGCAATAATTGATGACCGGCAGAATGCAATTGCCCATCGAGGATGGAAGACTGCAATAAAGCTGCTCCACATGATGCTGTTTCAAGTAGTCGATGGTTTCTTCGGGCTTGCCCAGATAAGGACAGGAGGCCGGGAAATTTTCGTTGGGTACGGAATCGAAATAACCGATTACACGATATCCGCTGGTGGGGTCGTTGGTCATCTCATGATAAAGTTCCGTCATATTTTCTGTACTTCCCATATAGACTGCCGTGCGTGAGTTGCCTCCGTGTTTTCTGTATATTTTGACGCAGGAACGGAAAGTCAGCCGGTAGCAAATGAGACAAAGGGTGAACAACAGATAAAAAAGGATAAAAAAGGAATGGGAGTATTGACCGAAATCTGCCAGCGTGAAAGTAGTCATGGACAGCAATATGAAATAAAACATATTGAGCAGGCTGTGTTGCACAACCTGGTCGGCACGTACGCCGCGACGGTGCAGGATGATGCCTCTCGAAATGGTGCAGGCAAAATAGCACAAACTGAAAAGAACCAAAATCTGAGGCAATGTTCCGTCAAATACTTTTTGTTCTGAATGTGTCATCCATATGAAGTACAATGAGACGAAAAGGATATTCAGAATAGCTAAATCCCCAATAATGACTGCCGATTTTAAGGCTTTGTTAAATCTTTGAATCTGTATCATAATTTCACTCTTTTAAAATCCTTTTCCGTAATGTTTCTTGAAGGTCGTTCGGGTGGCTTTTACATGATGTTAGATAATAGTTTTTGTCGAAAGATGCCTCGGAGATTCTGACTTTACCGTTGGTATAACTTTCTTTACGGGGGCAAAATTACATATTAATAATACAATAATCAAATTTTTGATTTAGTTTTTTTATATAAATGTTAATGTTTGGATAATATTAAAAAATATTCTTTAGTACTTGAAAAATATAGAAAAAGTCTTGTATTATAAAAGAGAACGGTGTTTTTATTTCATCGAAATTCAATTTATTCATGAATAAACGCTTGGAAGGCATTTGCTTTTTTACTTATCTTTGCAATTAGAAACTAACCATATAAAAACATGTTAATAGACCTATTAAAATCCTCTTATTTTTCGCTCTTCCTCATTGTGGCGTTGGGCTTTATGTTGGGAAGAATCAAGATTAAAGGGCTGTCGCTGGATGTGTCGGCCGTTATTTTCATCGCGTTGTTGTTCGGACATTTCGGTGTGATTATTCCCAAGGAGTTAGGAAACTTCGGTCTGGTGTTGTTTATCTTTACGATTGGTATACAGGCAGGCCCGGGATTTTTCGATTCTTTCAGGAGTAAGGGAAAGACACTGATTATTCTGACCGTACTCATTATTCTGTCGGCCGGACTGACGGCAGTGGGACTGAAATATGCGTTTGACATAGATACGCCCAGTGTGGTGGGCCTGATAGCGGGGGCATTGACCAGTACTCCGGGACTTGCGGTAGCTATCGACAGCACAAATTCGCCTTTGGCTTCCATTGCCTATGGTATCGCTTACCCGTTTGGTGTCATCGGTGTGATTCTGTTTGTGAAGTTGTTGCCGAAGATTATGCATGTGGATTTGGACAAGGAGGCGCGCAGGCTGGAAGCGGAGCGTCGCGGCAGTTTCCCCGAGCTGGGTACTTGCATCTTCCGTGTGACAAACCGTGCCGTATTCGGACGTACGCTGGCACAGATCAATGCGCGTGCCATGACAGGGGCAGTGGTGTCACGTGTGAAGCATGAAGAAAAAATTCTGATGCCGACAGCCGGAACGCTGTTGCAGGAAGGAGATTATGTGCAGGCGGTGGGCAGCGAAGAGTCGTTGCAGCAGTTTGCGGTGCTGGTGGGCGAACGCCGGGAAGGGGAGTTGCCGCTGGACCATACACAAGAGATAGAGTCATTGTTACTGACTAAGAAAGATATGATAAACAAGCAGTTGGGCGATTTGAACCTGCAACGAAATTTCAGTTGTACGGTAACTCGTATTCGCCGAAGCGGTATCGATCTTTCTCCGTCGCCCGAACTGGAACTGAAGTTTGGTGACAAACTGATGGTGGTAGGCGAGAAGGAAGGACTGAGAGGCGTGGCACGCTTGCTGGGTAACAATGCCAAGCAGCTGTCCGATACGGACTTTTTCCCTATTGCCATGGGTATCGTGCTGGGCGTGTTGTTCGGCAAACTGAATCTTTCTTTCCCCGGCGGGCTTTCTTTTTCTCCGGGATTGACGGGAGGCGTGTTGATGGTGGCATTGGTGCTGAGTGCCGTAGGTAAGACAGGACCTGTCTTGTGGTCGATGTCCGGACCTGCCAACCAGTTATTGCGCCAATTGGGTTTACTGCTGTTCCTGGCAGAAGTGGGAACATCGGCAGGAAAGAACCTCGTGGCTACGTTTGAAGAAAGCGGTATGCTGCTGTTCGGAGTGGGAGCAGCCATTACCCTTGTACCTATGTTGGTAGCCGTTTTGGTGGGACGACTGGTGTTTAACATCAGTCTGCTGGACTTGTTGGGTACCATTACGGGCGGTATGACGAGTACACCGGGACTTGCCGCCGCCGATTCGATGGTGGACAGCAATATTCCGAGTGTGGCATACGCTACGGTATATCCGATTGCCATGGTGGTGCTGATACTCTTTATCCAGATTATCGCTTCTGCGGTATACTAGGAGATAAATAAAAATAAGATATGAAGGTTTTTTTTACGTTATTGTTTGTCTGGCTCCTCGGAAGTACGGCCTTGTGGGGACAGCCTGCCGATGTGGTATGGAACAGTCAGAGCCGGAATTCATCCGGCTCCATGCCTTGTGGCGGAGGAGATATCGGTATGAATGTGTGGGTAGAGGATGATGATGTCTTCTTCTATTTGTGTCGCAGCGGTTCGTTTGATGAGAACAACACGCTGCTGAAGCAGGGACGTTTCCGTATCCGGCTTACCCCCAATCCGTTTGCCGGCAGGAGTGATTTCCGCCAGACGCTTCATCTGAAAGACGGATATGTGTCCGTCACTACTCCGGTGGGGCAGATGCATATTTGGGCGGATGTGTTCCATCCTGTGGTGCATGTGGAGGTGGAAACCAAGGAAGTGACCTCCATGCGTGTCAGTTATGAAAGTTGGAGAACGGCAGACCGGGTGATGAGTCGCGAGGAAGGACTACAATGTTCTTATGCGGGAGAGTGGCCCGGAACGGTGGTCACCACACACGATTCCATCCTGGTAGGAGAAGAGAACCTGACTTTTTTTCATCGAAATGCCTCGCATACCATTGTCGATGCTGTCATAAAGCAGCAAGGCCTGGAAAGCGAGGCTTCTCATTTATATAACCCGTTGAGAAATCTGATATTCGGAGGCCGCATTGCGGGTGATTTGATATTCAGCGGCACACGCCGGGGGCATTACTGCGGAACGGAGTATGAGGCATGGACATATAAAAGCAGGAAACCCGCCAACAGACAGTCTTTCAGAATCACCTTGCATGCGGTACAGACTCCTGTTGTGTCCGATTGGGAAGCCGGACTGGAGAAAACGGAAAAGGAACTGCATGCGGCAAAGGACAAAGAGGCGAGCCGCCGATGGTGGAATGAGTTCTGGCAGCGCAGTTTCGTGCGGGCGTAAGGAGAAGCGGCTCGTGCGGCACGCAACTATGATTTGTATCGCTATATGGCAGCTTGTAATGCATTCGGACAATGGCCGGCGAAGCCCGACGGAGGGCTGTTTACGTTCGATCCTTCGACAACGGGAGGTGAATCGCAACTCACACCCGACTACCGAAGGGGAGGGGCGGGTACGCTGACGGCACACAGGATGGCACTGGTATATTGGCCGATGCTGAAAAACGGAGATACCGACCTGATGAAGACCCTGTTTGAGTGTTATCGCCGTCTGCTGCCCACGGCGCAACTCCGTTCGCAGGTGTATTGGGGATATTCCGGGGCTTGTTTCAGTGAAGAGACGGAAAACTTCGGCTTGGTGAATCCGGCGGCGTACGGACTGAACCGTCCCGAAGGCTTTGATAAAGGGAGGGAATATCATCCTTCTTCGGAGTATGAATGGGACGGTGTGCTGGAGACGTGCCGCATGGTGCTTGACGCTGTAAGCTATGACAGTATGGACATCAGCCGCTACATTCCCCTGATAGAGAGTTCGCTGAATTTCTTTGATGTTTATTATCGCGGCACGGCTGCCCGCCGGGGATACAGCGATTTGGACGGAAAAGGCAAGCTGGTTCTGTATCCGGCTTCGGCAGGGGCAACCTATAAGATGGCATATAATCCGTCGTCGACCATTGCCGCACTCCGTTCGGTGCTGGAGGCCTACGGACGTAAACCCGATATGCTGGCGCGTATTCCTTCCATTCCTTTGCGGACGGAGGAAGGAAAAGAGAGGATTCTTCCGGCTGAGGTGTGGGAACGGACAGGTGAGGCAGGTACGCCCCAGTTGCTCCCTGTCTTTCCGTGGAGAATATACGGAGTGGGCAGGGAGGGATTGGAAACAGCTCGTAACACGTATCTGTTTGACAGGGATGTGCAGAAGTGTCGTGCGCAGACCGGGGAGAAGCTGGACAATGTGTGGGCTGCCTGCCTGGGACTGACGGAACAGGCGTCCGAGCTGACTTTGAAAAGACTTTCCGACGGTCCTTATCGTTTCCCGGCTTTCCGACAGACTAATGATGCGTGGACGCCTGATTTGAATGAAGGGAATGCCGGTATGATGGGGATGCAGGAGATGCTGTTGCAGGAGGTGAATGGAAAGATTTTGCTTTTTCCGGCATGGCCTCGCGGATGGGATGTGCACTTCAAACTGCATGCTCCGGGGCAGACCACCGTGGAAGCGGAATGGAGAGGGGAAAAACTGGTGAAGCTGACAGTGACTCCCAAAGAGCGGGAAAAAGATGTGATAAACTGTTTGTAAAGCAGCATAAAAATGAAAGAAGGATGGCTTATTGCCATCCTCCTCCCAAAGCTTTATATAGTCTCACCATGGTGATTTGTTTGTCTCTGACGGCATTGCTCAAGCCAATCTGTGCGTCAAAATAACTACGCTGCGCATCGAGCACATCCAGATAGCCGATTACTCCGTTGATATATTGTAATTGCGCCAGTTCCATGTTTGTTTTGGAAGAGCGTTCCAACTGCAACCGTGATTCATAGATTTCCTTTATCTTGTTGAAGTCGACAATCGCATTACGGGCATCCTTGAAAGCAGTCAGTACGGATTTCTCATAATTGTAACACTCTTGTTCATAAGCGGCCTTTTTAGCCTTTACGATGGTGCGGTTCTTACCCATGGCAAAGATGGGACCGAGCAGATTGGCACTCAGGTAGTGGATGGGTGATTTCAGCAAGTCGGACATCTCTCCGCTTTCCAGCCCGTATTGAGCAGTGAGCGACAATTTCGGAAACATATTGGTATAGGCGATGCCTACAGCGGCATTGGCAGCTATCAGCCTTTGCTCTGCCTGACGCACATCGGGACGGCGTTCCAGCAAAGTGGACGGTAATCCGATGGGAAGACTTTCAGGCAACTTCACTTCATCGGGCATGATGGAACGTTCTATCTGTTTGGGATATTCGCCTGCCAGAAAAGCAATGTCGTTTTCCTTGATGGAGATTTTGCGTTCCAGGTCGGGGACCAATGTGGCAGTACGGGCATATTCCACCTGTGCCTGCTGGTAGGACGTTTCGGAAGTGAGACCGCCTTCAAAACGGATTTTGGCGAGGCGGACACCTTCTTCACGCGCATTTAAGGTTTGCTTGACAATAGCCAGCTCATTATCGAGTGCCACCAGTTCGAAGTAAGCCTGAGCTACTTCTGCTATCAGGCTCATCTTCAGTGCACGCTGTGCCTCTATGCTTCCCAAAAAGTCAGCCATACTTTTGTCTTTTGCCCAGCGGAGGTTACCCCACAAGTCCACTTCCCAGCTGACAGTGGCTTTGGCTCCTGTCTCGGGGTCGTTGCTGTATTTGTCGCCTCCATAATTGGAAGCCTCCTTCTGAGTGTACACGCTTCCGTTCAGTTGCGGAAAGAGATTGGCAAAGTCAATTCGTTTCATGGCAGCCAGTTCTTTGACACGGGCGGCAGCCATCTTGATATCTTTGTTGTGCTCCAGTGTCTTGTCTATCAGATTTTGGAGTGTGGTATCGGTATAGATTTCCCACCACTGCATTTCGGCAATGGTGAGCGTATCTTGTTGGGTAGAGTCCAGTTGCTCCGGCAAGTTCAGTTCGGGACGCGTATAGTGTTTCCCTATCTGGCAGGAACTGAATGTGAGTGTTGCCGCAGTTATATATAATAATGTAGATTTCAATTTCATAACTCTTCAATTATTAGCGTTTCATTTTTGCTTTCATCTTATAAATCAGGACAAAGAAGAACGGTACCAGCAAGATACCCACTGTTACGGCGCAAATCATTCCGAAGAATACACCCGTACCGATGGCTTGGCGGCTGGCAGAACCCGGACCGCTGGCGATAACCATCGGCAACATACCGAGGATGAATGCCAGTGAAGTCATCAGGATAGGGCGGAAACGGAGTTCGGAAGCATGCATGGCTGCCTGAACCACATCAACGCCGCGGTCTACTTGTTCCTTGGCAAATTCCACAATCAGGATGGCGTTTTTGGCTGCAAGTCCTACCAGCATCACCAATCCGATTTGGAAGTAAACATCATTTTCCAGTCCGCATCCCCATACGCCGAGGTAAGCGCCCAAGGCAGCTACCGGAAGGGAGAGCAATACGGCAACCGGAACCATCCAGCTTTCGTATAGGGCGGCAAGGAACAGGAATACGAACATGAATACCAGTGTCAGTACCAGACCTGTTTGCCCGCCTGCTTGTTTTTCCTGGAAGGAAAGTCCGCTCCATTCCACTCCGATATTGTCGGGAAGGTGTTCGCGGGCAATTTGTTCCATGATTTCCATAGCCTGACCGGAACTGTATCCGTCGGCAGCCTGGCCCTGAATCACGGCACTGTTGAACATATTGAAACGCTTGATGCTACCCGGACCCGTGGTGTAAGAAGTAGTACCCAGTGAGGTCAGCGGTATCATGGCATTGTCTGCACCGCGCACAAAGAACAGGTTGATGTTCTCTTTATGCTCGCGGTAGGGAGCTTCTGCCTGGATGTACACACGGTAGATACGGTTGAACATGTTAAAGTCATTGACGTATACAGAACCTGTGTATGCCTTCATGGTGGAGAATACATCTGCCAATGGCACACCCGAAAATTTCACTTTATCACGGTCTACATCGAAGTAGAGTTGGGGAATATCTGCTTGGAGGGCAGATGACAATCCCGACAGCTCTTTGCGCTTGGAAGCGTAGTACATCAGCGTATCCGCCGCATTTACCAGATTTTCGAAGGTTGCTTCTCCGCGGGCTTCAAGCTGCATCTCGAAACCGCCCGAGCTACCCAGACCGGGAATCACCGGAGGAGTGGAGAGGTAAACCTTGCACTCGGGATACTCGTTCAGGCTTTTCTTGACTTGTGCCATGACTTCGTCAATGGTCTGCTCGCCGCGTTCTTCCCACGGTTTCAGGATGACTGTGAGTTCGCTGCGTGCCTGGCTGCTTCCAACACGGGGACTGCTTCCTGCCACACTCTGCACATATTCTACGGCAGGTTGTTGCATCAGGTAGTCTACAGCACGTTCCGTTACGATGCGGGTGCGCTCCAGTGTAGCTCCTTCGGGTAATTCCAACTCTATCTTAAAATATCCCTGATCCTCGATGGGGAGGAAGCTGGTGGGGATGATGCGGTGGATGAGCAGGATGGCGATGAGTACAACACCAAAACTGCTGAGTACCCGGCGCGGATGCTTCACAAGGCGTGAAATGATTTTCACATATTTATGGTTGCCGACAGCCAGCCAGTGGTTGATGCGGCGGAACACGACATTCGGTTTCTTGTTGGGGTCCTTAGCCTTCATGATGAGCGAACACATCACCGGGCTCAGGGTCAGCGCCACTACGGTAGAGAGCAATACGGACACAACGATGGTCACGGTGAACTGGCGGTAGAGCTGTCCGGTGATACCTCCCAAGAAGCTGACCGGGACGAATACCGCAGCCAATACCAGTGAAGTGGCGATGATGGCGCCTGTCAGTCCTTCCATTGCTTTCTTGGTGGCCTCATAGGGAGACAGGTGCTCTTCTTCCATGATGCGTTCCCCGTTTTCCACCACCACGATGGCATCGTCCACCACAATACCGATGGCAAGTACCAGCCCCAGCAAAGTAAGTATGTTCAGCGAGAAGCCAAAGATCAGCATAAAGCCGAAAGTACCGATCAGCGAGATAGGCACGGCAACCAGCGGGATGACTGTTGCACGCCAGTTCTGCAAAGAGAGGAATACCACGGCGATAACCAGTATCAGGGCCTCGAACAAGGTCTTGTATACCTCGTGGATAGACTCTGAAATATAGGTGGTCATATCGAAAGGAATTTCATAGCTCATCCCTTCGGGGAAGTTGCTGCTGATTTCTTCCATTGCCTCTTTTACTTTCTGGGCTACTTCCATGGCATTGGCTCCCGGCAGCATATAGATGCCCAATACGGCAGCATTTCCATTGTTGATGGCACTTTCCGTGTTGTAGGACTGTGCTTCGAGCGAGATGCGTGCTACATCGCGCAAACGGATGATGGAACCGTCGGCATTGGCGCGGACAACGATTTCCTCAAACTGGCTGACGGTGGACAGACGACCTTGTGTGGTGATGGGGATGGTAACATCCAAGCCTTGCACAGGCTGTTGTCCCAATACACCGGCTGCCGATTCGCGGTTCTGGTCTTTCAAGGCATTTTGCAGGTCGGCTACGGTCAGACCGAAGTTAGCCAGCTTGTCGGGCTGTACCCAAATCTGCATGGCATAGTAACGGCTACCGATGTTTGATACACGTCCCACACCGGGAATACGACGGATCAGGTCAAGCACATTCAGGGTAGCGAAGTTACTTAGGTAGATTTCGTCAAACTTAGGGTCGGTCGAGGTGAGGCAGATGGTCATCAACTGGCTGGCTGCCTGTTTTTCCACCGAGATACCGTTTTGAATCACTTCGGCAGGAAGGCGCGATTCGGCCAGCTTGATACGATTTTGGATTTCTACGGCTGCCAAGTCGGGATCGGCTGAGATATCGAAAGTGACGGTAGCCGAGAAACCTCCCGAGTTAGAACTGTTTGACTCCATGTAAAGCATGCCCGGGGTACCGTTCAGCTCCTGTTCGATGGGAGTGGCAACCGCCTGCGATACGGTCAGGGCGCTTGCACCCGGATAAGAGGCGCTGATTTTGACCACCGGCGGAGTGATTTGCGGGTATTGGTCGATGGGGAGCATCGTAAGTCCGATGATACCCACGATGACAATCAATATAGAGATGACAGCCGAGAATACGGGTCTGTCTATAAAGAAACTTACTTTCATAATGTTTTTTTATTTGGAATGTGTAACTTCCCTTCTTTTACAGGGTTTCTTCCGGCTTTTTGTCTTCTGCGGCATCACTGACTTTGACTTTCATGCCCGGATTTAATTTGTGGTATCCTTCGGTAACAATCATTTCCCCGGCAGCGATACCTCTTTCTACCACTACATTGTTTTGGAATTCGGGGCCGAGTTCGACAAAACGTCTCTCTACAGTGGAGTCTTTGCGCATGACATAAATATAGGCTCCGCCTTTTTCGATAATAACAGATTTCAGAGGAACGACATCGGCATTTTCTCTTACGTCAAGCAGAAGTTTTACTTTGGTAAACTGTCCCGGAAGCAGTACACGTTCGGGGTTGGGCATCTCGGCACGAACGGAGAATGTACCGGTACGGGGGTCTACCTGCGGTTCGGCAAAGTCTACCAGTCCCTTGAAAGGATAGACGGTGTTGTCGGCCAGTGTGATAGTGATATTGGGCTGCCATGAACGGGTAGAGTCTTTACGACCGAGCTCTACGTTGCGCTCTTTACTCTTCAGATAGTCGAGAGCGGTCATGCTGAAATCCACAAGTACTGTGTCACTCTTTACGACAGTGGCCAAAAGAGATTTGGCACCCGGACCGACCAGTGTTCCGAGGTCGACATGGCGTTCACTGATGTGACCTGCCAGCGGAGAACGGACGATGGTATAGCCTAACTCCTGCTCGGCTTGGTCGAGGTCTGCCTGACTCATGGCAACAGAGGCTTCGGCCGTTTCAAAAGCAGCGATGGCATTATCCAAATCCAACTGGCTGGCAGCGTTCTGCTCATATAGCGGGCGGATACGCTCCAAGTCACGTTTGGCTTTCAATGCCTGTGCTTCATCCTTCTTCAACTGAGCACGTGCTTTGTCGGCTTTGGCACGATATTGTTCCTGATTAATAACAAAAAGTACTTGATTTTTTGTGACATAAGTTCCTTCGGCAAAAAGCATCTGTTCGAGGTAACCTTCTACACGGGCACGTACTTCGACAAACTGTTGGGCACGTATACGACCTACATACTCACCATAGATTTCAACGTCTTCACGTGTGACCGGTTCTATGGCTACTACCGGGGTTTCCTGTTGGTGCGCCGGCCGACGCGATACTATAAAATAAATACCTAATACTAGTCCAATACCTATGACTGCAATTGCTGTTCTCTTTTTTTTCAGCTTGATTTCTTTGTGTGTAAAAAAATGTCTCATACCTTAATTTGTTAATGTTAAGATGCCACAAACAGAACTACAAGCAGCGTGCCACGGGACTACTCAGTATTTTTCTTTATTCATAATCAGAGGTTTAGGCATTGAACAGCCGATGAATAAAATGTGGAATTGGTGCTACATGTGTAGAAAAAATCCACAATCGTCCTGTCATTCAAATAAAGAAAATCTAGTCTTGCTTTTGTGGTAAACTTAATTTCGCTGCAAAATTAATAAAATGATTGCTAATATGAAATATCTTGAGCTAGTTTGTGTGAGTAAAGAAGAGATGGCCTGTTTCTTCCATCAAATGTCGGATAGCCGCAATGGGGTGATAAAGAAGCATGCGGGGACCTGCATAACGCATTACGCTTTGCATTCGTTGGCGCATTTCGGGCTTGTAGCAGTGGACGGTGCATAAACGGCAGGTGGATTTTTTTTCTCCGAAAGGACAATGCTCCAGACGGGCATGGGCATATTTTAGTAAATCCTGACAAGCGGGGCACAACTCCCGGTTTCTTTCCTTCCTTTTGCAATAGAGGCGAATCATCAGTTCTACTATTTTCTTTTCGCGGGTGATGCGGCTCTTGATATGTGTCATGTAATTGAGGTTGTCTGTTTAAATGGGGTTACAAAAATACATATAATTGTGGAATATCATCTATCTTTACGCACGATTTACAATACTTATACTTTATGGCAACTTCTAAAGAGATGACATCAGGGCGGCCGTTTCCTTTGATTTTTAATTTTGCACTGCCGTTATTATTGGGAAATTTGCTTCAGCAGACTTATTCATTGGTGGATGCTGCGATTGTCGGACAGTTTTTGGGTATAAATGATTTGGCTGCTGTGGGAGCCGGTACTTCGGTGGTTTTTCTGATTCTTGGCTTTTGCAACGGCTGCTGTGGGGGATTCGGTATTCCGGTGGCACAGAAGTTCGGTGCGAGGGATTACGGCACGATGCGGCGGCTGGTGTCGGTCAGTCTGCAACTAGCCGTAGTAATGTCGGTTGTGATAGCGATTGTTACCAGTCTCTTCTGTGCAGATATTCTGAAGGTGATGCGTACCCCTGAAACAATTTTCCGAAATGCGTATTATTATCTGCTTGTGACTTTTATAGGAGTGCCCTGCACGTTCTTTTATAACTTATTATCCAGTATTATCAGGGCATTGGGCGATAGTAAAACACCTTTTTGGTTTCTGTTGGTTTCCACAGGACTGAATGTGTTGCTTGATTTGTTTTGTATCCTTGTTTTGGATTGGGGAGTAACAGGTGCTGCCATTGCTACGGTCATTTCACAAGGAGTGTCGGCGGGATTGTGTTACTTCTATATGATGCGTAAGTTTGAAATACTGAAAACTACTGTTGCCGAACGTAAGTTTCAAACGTCACTGGCTCGTACCTTATTATATATCGGTGTGCCGATGGGGTTGCAGTTCTCCATAACCGCCATTGGCAGCATCATGCTTCAAAGCGCTAACAATGCATTAGGTACAGCATGTGTAGCGGCATTCACGGCGGCCATGCGTATCAAGATGTTCTGTATGTGTCCGTTGGAGAGTCTGGGTATCGCAATGGCGACGTATAGCGGGCAGAACTATGGGGCAGGAAAGCCTGAGCGAATCTGGGCGGGTATCAAGGCTAGCGGATGGATGATGTTGGTTTACTGCGCTTTTGTGTTTGTGGTACTCCTGTTGGGAGCAAAGACCTTTGCCTTGCTATTTGTAGAAGCATCCGAACTGGAGATTCTGAAAGATACGGAACTGTTTTTGCATATATCGGTAATCTTCTTTCCGGTATTGGGACTGCTTTGCATTCTGCGCTATACCATTCAGGGAGCCGGATACACTAACCTTGCCATGCTTTCGGGGGTATCGGAAATGATTGCCCGCACGCTGGTCAGTCTGTTTGCAGTACCGGCATGGGGATATTTTGCTGTTTGTTTCGGTGATCCGACTGCATGGGTTTTTGCCGACTTGTTCTTGATTCCTGCCTTTATCTACGTATATGGAAGAATCAAACGGATTGTTCCGCCTTCGGTTGGGGCAGCCACTGTTGCGTAAAGTCGGCTTTCACCTCGATAGTTACTTTTTCCTTGCTGACAGGATGGGCAAACTCCAGAGACTCGGCGTGCAGATAAAGTCTGTCGGCCTTGCTGCCGTAGAGTTCGTCGCCTTTGATAGGGCAGTGTAGTCCGAAGGAATGTGCCGAATGAACTCGCAGTTGGTGAGTGCGCCCGGTGAGTGGGTAAAAGGCGACAAGTGTTTGCGATTCTGTTCGGGCAAGCACCCGGTAATGTGTGATGGCAGGCTTTCCATGTTCTTTATCCACTATTTGACGGGGACGATCTAAAGGATTTAGGCATAAGGGAAGATCAATCGTTCCTTCCTCATCAGACACTATGCCTTCCAGAAGAGCGGTATAGCGTTTTTTGATACTGCGGTTGCTGAACTGGGCTTGCAGATTTTGATGTACCTCTTTCGTCTTGGCAATGAGCAGAAGACCTGAGGTGGCCATGTCCAAGCGATGGACTACCAACGGACCGGTGGCATCCGGGTACAGGTGGCGTATGCGACTGTAAACGGAATCGGCTGTTTCTTTTCCGGGCACGGATAACATACCCGCAGGCTTATTGACTATCAATAGATAATCGTCTTCATAGATTATATCGAGCACCGTTGTCCGGTGATTGTCTTCCAGCAATGGATTTTCTTCTACTTCCAGCCCTTGAAGCATGTGACCCAGGATGGGTTCGCACTTTCCTTTGCAAGCCGGATAATAGTGACCGTGATGCCGTATCTCCGCTTTTGGGGAATCGCCCCACCAAAATTCTGCCATAGCCACAGGTAATGGTGGAAATAGGCGTATTGCAATAGCTTAGGAGCGGCACATTCGCCGGCGCCTGCTGGGGGAATCTTATGGACGGTGTGCGCAAAGATGCTGCACAGATCTTTCACTTCTCCGCGGGCGTTCAGCAAGCGGAATTGTTCAAACAATTGCTGTTGCAAAGTGGCGGAACGGCTTTTGCGTTCATTCTTTAATGCTTCTATTTGAGAACCGTATGTGTCCGTTTCTTTTTGCAAGGAGGATAGGTGTTCTTTCAAACTACGCTCCAAACGCTTCAGTTCGGCCTTTTGAAACTGGCTTTCTCGGATCATGGCAGCCTGTTCGGATTCACTCAGTTGTTCCGTCTGACGGCGGCAGTCGCGCAGTTCTTTGGCAGCCTTCAGTTTGGCTTTGGCTTGTGAAAGGAGTCGGCTGCATCGTGCTGTTTCTTCTTCCAATGCTTGTCGGCATTTCTGATAAGAGGTATCCTCTTCCAGCTCACGTATGCGGTGGTTGATGGCGGAGATATGTTCTTCTTCTTTCTTGAAGAATCCGTCCGGTTGGAGTAAATCGTAGATGGGAGGAACAAAATAAGGATGGATATTTTTTCCGGCCAGAATGCCTGAGAAAGCAGCCAGATAACCGATTTCGCCCTCTGTGGTTTGCACAATCAGTACGCCGAACATTTTGCCTTGCTGCAATTCATCTTGCCATTGAGCCTGATGCTGTAAATAGACTTGTACTTCATCAGCCGCCATCACACACAGGGGGTGAGGGGTGTAATGAAAAGGATAGGTAAACTTGTCCGGCAATGCAATGTGAGCAATGGAGCGGGTGAAATGATGCAGCATATCTGTATTTCGTTATTTTCTATTTTGGGTGCAAAGATGAGTATTTGTGTCGAGATAACAAAAATTAAATTGGAATAATCAATATGCATCCTTTCTTTGTTTATTTTTGTATTACCTGCTCGAGTGGGTAATGAAGTGATGTATAAAAGTTAAATAAAGATGAACAGAATGAGAAAATTATTGTGTCCGCAGTGCAAGATATCCGGTATGTATGTGAAGAATGCTACAGGGGAGAGATTGTTGGTTTATGTATCTGATAAAGGGGAAGTTATTCCTAAGTATGAGGATGTATCGACAGAAGGTTTTGATATGAATGAGGTGTTTTGTTTGGGATGCTCTTGGAGTGGTGATCCACGCAAGTTGGTAAAAAGATAGTGGGATATGGAGATGAAAATTGTGTTTATAGGTAACAGCTATATGACTTATTGGCCGTTCGAAATGTATTTCTTTCACAGGAAGACATATACGGTACGAACATTTATGGCACGGGAACTGTTATAATATATGTAATAGTAAGCATAAAGTAGAGAGTGTTATGATGAATATATTGATAGTCAGTAATAATGATGCTTGTCGTAGCAGAATGGCTATGGAAATATTGACTTCTTTTGGAAGAGGAATGAAAGTCTTTACGGCAGGAGTGTTGCCGGGAAATGGTATTCCTGATACTGTTTTCAGTGTGATGGAACAAAATGGGTATCATTTGTCCCACAAAAAGCCTGTGGATGTGGAGCTGTATTGTCATCAGCCTTGGGATTATGTGGTAACACTTTGTCGGGAAGCGGAAGAAAGCAGGAAAGATTTTGATAATGTGGTGAGAAATTGGAAGCATTTTTTGTATAATGATCCTTTTCAAGCTTATTATAATGATGAGGACTTGGTGGAACAACAGGTGGCTGAAGTATATGATTTGATGCACAGACAACTGTATGAGTTCTACCGGGATGAACTGAGTGAGCAGCTTTTGCCGAGATGCCGGTGTGGAGCCAATACCTATTGCCGTTGTGAATAAGGACTATTCATGGTCTGCCGGTTGCCATTGATGAAGTTTCATGTTTACACAGCCGTTGGCTTTGAGAGTAACTCCTTCTTTCTCTAACAATGCTTTTTGTTCTTGCCATCCTGGAACCAATCTTCCTTGGCTGTTAACAACACGATGGCAGGGGAGGCACCATTCTTTGGGGGCATGAAACATGGCCCAACCTACCATGCGTGCATATTGGGGTTCTCCTGCCAGATAAGCGATTTGTCCGTAAGTCATGACATAACCGACAGGAATCTCCTTGACAATGCTGTATATTATTTCATAAAATTGAATTCTATCCACTTTATTTTATTTTTAATGAAGAATGAAGACAAAGGTAGTGTTATTTTTACTATTTTTGTCCTTATGTTAAAGAATTAACCTTATAAATAAAGAATAATGGATAAAGTAATAATTAATTCGTATGAAGATTTTGAGAAATTAGTGGGACAGGAAATAGGTGTTTCTGACTATGTGGAAGTTTCTCAAGAACGTATTAACCTTTTTGCCGATGCAACATTGGATCATCAGTGGATTCACGTGGATACAGAACGTGCGAAGGTGGAAAGTCCTTATCATAGCACGATTGTACATGGTTATCTTACCCTTTCTTTGCTTCCGCACATGTGGAATCAGATTATAGAAGTGAATAATTTGAAGATGATGATTAACTATGGAATGGATAAGATGAAGTTCGGCCAGGCTGTCTTGTCGGGACAAAGTATTCGTATGAGAGCAAGCTTGCACTCTTTGCAGAACCTGCGTGGGGTAGCAAAAGCTGAAATCAAATTTACTATCGAGATTAAAGACCAGCCTAAAAAGGCATTGGAAGGTATTGCAATCTTTCTATATTATTTTGAGTAATCACGATTCTCAGGCATGGATTCATACGAATAAATTTACTTTTTTCGTATCATCCGTGCTTGAATAGTATTCATTAGTAAGTTGGATTTTGTTTTGGCACACTTTCCCTGTCCAAAAACTTTTAGAATGCTCTTTTTACTTTCTGTAAACACATTCTATCCGATTTCCATCCGGGTCTAGTATTACACTTTCAAAATATCCGTCACCCGATGTTCGGGGCTCGCTTGCAATGATATATCCTTTGGTACGGAGTAATTCCGTGGTTTGGAGTACTTCTTCTTTGCTGTCGAAGGAAAAGGCAAAATGAGTTAGCCCTTGTCTGTTTTCCTCTATAGGGGCATGTTGGATATCTGTGCGGCTCATCAGCTCCAAAGTAGCACCTCCGTTAAAAGAAATAAAATAAGACTCGAATCCCTTTTGAGGATTAATATACTTTTCATTACTTTTCCCTTTAAAATAGGTGGTATAGAATGTTTTTAACTCTTCTAGCCTAAAGGTCCAGATAGCAAGATGATGTATGGTCATAATTAAATTAATATTATTGGATTATTTGTTTTATGGTTTCAAAGGTAATATAAATACTATAATAAGTTATCGTGTGGTGCCTGTTTTTTTTAGTTTATTCTTTCTATAAAACAGGATTAAACCGTGAGTATATTTAAGACTTTTCTTGTGTTCGTATACGCGCTTTTAATATAATAATGTATATTCGATTTCCTTCCAGTTTTGTTGTTTTCAAAAAGTCTTTGTTCTGTATTGTTGTAAATCAGCGTGTTACAAACAAGTTTCAAAAAAGTGTAAGAAAAATCAGATGATATGTTTGGCAGTTATGTTGAAACCGCCTACCTTTGCATCCGCAATCGAGAGAGATGCGGCACTGAAACAGTGTGTGACTGACTTGGTGAGACAAGCGTAGGAGAGTTTCTTCCTTATAAAGGATTCTGCACCCGATATCTTACCTTAGCCGGGCTAAGGGAGCGAGAAGGGATAAGACCTTTTGGAGCATGCAACCAGCCGCCTGAAAAAAAAAGTTCAAAAAAAACTTTCGAAAACATTTGGTGGTTAAAAATAAATCTCTTACCTTTGCATCCGCTTTTCAAACGAAAGCACATAAAGAAGAGTTCTTTGAAACGATTATAGATAAACAAACAAGTAGTACAAGTCTGCATGTTATATAATATATAATGTGTATGAAAACAGAAACCGTCAATTATAGATTATTGATAGATTTGGTTCTTGAGCAGATTATCAACTTACGTGTTGAAAAAAGATATTTTTACAATGAAGAGTTTGATCCTGGCTCAGGATGAACGCTAGCTACAGGCTTAA
>OGNO01000640.1_pt1 | contig 22123 bp, 9 predicted proteins | sample 1573491 | NCBI WGS metagenome assembly OGNO01 (sample SAMEA2581900, study PRJEB24529) | metagenome | biome: Human gut stool | place: China | collected 2011
AAATCCTCAATTTCATGTTCACGCCTGGAAACGTGGATGACCGGGAACCGTTGAAGCAAGGTAAGTTTCTGGAGAACATCAAAGGAAAACTATGTGCAGACAAAGGATATATTGGTCAGGCTCTGTTTGAGAACCCTTTTCTTAATGGCATACAGCTTGTCACTAAAGTTAAAAACAATATGAAGAATTCACTGATGAGTATTGCCGACAAGATTTTGCTCAGAAAAAGAGCCTTGATCGAAACGGTCAATGACGAATTGAAGAACATTGAGCAGAGGGAGAAATCCTTACCTTTAATAAGGATAACACCTATACAGAGAAAGGCGAAAATGACACTCAAAATGATACATTTGAATACTTCCCTAACAGATATATGTTCGTTACTTATTATACAACTGATTGGGGAGAAGAGAATACCATTTACACTGTTGTTAAGATAACTAAAGATGAGCTATATCTTAACAACAATGAAAACTTTAAGATTAATTGGAACGACCTTATTAATGGTCATGTTGGCTGTAAACTTTACAGCATGTAGTGATGATGAAGATGAACAGACAATCATTGAACAAGCTAACCTTATAGGTAAATGGCAGACCACTTGGGAGAAGATTCACAAAGTGGAGAATGATAAGGAAGTAGTAACTTCTGATGAAGCATATACCAATGGTTTATGGGAGTTCAAAGCTGACGGTACTTGCACAGAAGGCTATGCGGACGGTGGATATACAGAAACAAGTCGTTGGTCTTTGAAAGACAATAAGCTGACTATCTCTTACGATGATGGTTATTCAGATGTCCTAACTGTTAATGAACTTACAGCTACTAAGTTGGTTCTCGCCTTTGAGGATTGGGACACAATGGATGATGGTAGCGAGGAATTGGATGACATTACAACAACCACTTACAAGAAGATTGACTAATTACCAATCTACTTAAGACAGAGCAGCATTTGAGGAAACTCTTATGCTGTTTTTCTTTTTATAAAGCTACTACAATTTCAAGGAATACTTCTATATATAATCCCATTCGCAAGAATGTTGCAGCAGTTTATAATAAACAAAACTTTATATAATCTTCTATTTCTTGAGCAGTTACAGCATAAATCGGTGCAAGTTGCTCAAAATGGAAATCTCTTGTAAAATGAGAGCCGTTGGTGATCATAGCTAATTGACTCACATTCCTTTTCCGCAAATCTTAATGTAACATAATAATACTTTCGTGCCAATAGCTGTTTATAGGCTGCATCGCAGTTAGTTACAACTCCACATGTATGAATTTGTACTTTTTATGGACAATTACAGATTTCACATTTCTTATACAATCTATACATTTGCACATTCTAATTTTTTAATTTTATTTTTATGAGACCAAAAGTTATCTTAAATCTTTTATTCATCCTTTTCTGTTGTACAGCAGTACAGGCACAGACAGGAAGACAGATTACAGGTAAAGTAATTGATGCCATGGGAGAGTTGCCCGGGGTAAGTGTTGTAATTAAAGGAACAACCAATGGAACAACCACAGATTTAAACGGAGAGTTTAAATTGGACAATGTAAAAAGTGGTGATGTTTTACAGTTTTCATTTATTGGTTATAAAACGGAAAATGTCAAAGTAGGCAATCAAAGTAAATTTGATATTACAATGACAGAAAATACCCAAACCTTGGAAGAAGTGACCGTTGTTGCTGTAGGATATGGTGATGTCAGAAGACGTGACCTGACCGGTTCTATCGGTTCTGCCAATATGGGCGATTTGACCAAGACTCCTGTCAGCAATATTACCGAAAGCCTCGGAGGACGTATTGCCGGTGTACAAGTTTCATCCGGTGACGGTGGACCGGGAGATAACTTTAATATAGTAATCCGCGGTGCCGGTTCATTGACCGGAAGTACAGCTCCGCTTTACGTTATCGACGGATTCCCTTCCGAAAGTTCCGGCTTAGGATCAATAAATCCTAATGATATTGAATCCATAGACATCTTGAAAGATGCTTCCGCCACAGCTATCTATGGAGCACGCGGTGCCAATGGTGTAGTTATCGTAACCACCAAAAAAGGCGGAGCTGGAAAACCTACCATTACATACAACGGTAGCGTAAAAGTAGGTCTTGTAAAAAACACACCGGAAGTGATGAATGCCTATGACTTTGTCATGTTGCAACAAGAAATCATGGGCAGCGGAGAAGAATTCCAGAAAAACTATATAACCGAACTTTATCCTACACTGGATGCCTATCACAATGCCCAATCTTACGATTGGCAAGATTATATCTACCGTACCGCTCTCAGCCATAACCATCATATATCCATGACCGGTTCGCAAGGCGACTTGAAATACACCACATCTTTGTCTTACGATGACACACAGGGAGTTATCATCAACTCCGGCGTAAAACGCTATCAAGGACGTGTGAACCTGAGCCAGAAAGTAAACAACAAACTGAAGATTGACTTTACAGGAAACTATGCCAGCACCGTTCAGGACGGTCCTACTGTATCAGGTGCCACAAGTTCCATGTCTACCGCCTATATGTATAGCGTATGGTCTTTCCGTCCGGTATCTCCTACTGGAAGTGATCTTCTCAACCAAATGTACGATGAGGGCGTCAATATGAGTGAAGACTACCGATTTAACCCCGTGAAGTCTGCTCAAAACGAATACCGTCATAAGACAACCAATAACCTCCAATTTAATATAGGTGCCGAGTATGAGATAATTAAGAAACTCAAACTGAAAGTTACAGCCGGATATACATCAACCGACTACAAAAACGAAGAATTCAACGGTTCTCAGACACGCACCGGTAACAGCCATCCCTCCAACACTCAAAGTAAGGGAATAAACGCTTATCTATACCAAAGCGAAGCAAGAAGTTACCTGAACGAAAATACACTCAGCTACCAGCTGAACAAGAACTCTCATAATTTCAATGCGATGCTCGGTATGTCTGTTCAGAAAAATACCAGCTATATACATTCTATACGGACGGAAAAAATCAGCAATGAATCTTTTGGCATGGCAGGACTCGATAAGGGAAGCACACCGGCCGTAAACTCTTCCAAAGGCGAAAACAAACTGATGTCTTATTTCGGACGTATCAATTATAACTACGACTCCCGTTACTATATAACAGCTACCATGCGTGCCGACGGTTCTTCCAAATTTGCCCGCGGCAACCGTTGGGGTTATTTCCCTTCCGGCTCTTTGGCATGGGCTTTTGCGCGTGAATCTTTCATTGCCGAAAATGCCAGCTGGCTGTCAAACGGTAAGCTGCGTTTCAGCTATGGCCAGACCGGTAACAACCGCATAGGCAACTATGACTATATGGCACACCTCATCACTGATGACGATCTTTACAAATATCCGTGGAACGGTCAGTTTGTACCGGGTTATGTATTGAGCAGCATGCAGAATGAAAAGCTGAAATGGGAAACAACCGAACAATTAGACCTCGGTTTGGACCTTGGCTTCCTCGACGGACGAATTAACCTGAATATGGACTATTACATCAAAACCACCAAGGACTTGTTGCTTGATGCCGATATATCTGCCAGCTCAGGCTTCTCTTCTGCTACCTTAAATGTTGGAAAATTGCGTAACAGCGGTTTGGAAATCACTTTGGAAACAACCAATATCAAAACTAAAGATTTCAGTTGGAATTCCAGCTTCAACATCGCTTTCAACAAGAATGAAATCATAGCCTTGAACTCAGGACAACCTTATATGACTAGCTATATCAGTTGGGATAACAAATATAAAACCACTCCGGCATATATCAGCAAAGTAGGTGAATCTGCCGGTAAAATGTACGGCTTCATCTATGACGGAACTTACAAATACGAGGACTTCAACAAAACAATAGATGAAAACGGCAAAGAGGTATATACCTTAAAAGAAGGCATCCCGTATTACGTAGCCGGTACTCAACCGGGAGACCCCAAATACCGTGACCTGACAGGTGAAGGCGAAATCAACGATAAGGACAAGACCACTATCGGTAACGGTCAACCCAAACACATAGGTGGTTTTACCAATAATCTGGTTTGGAAAAACTTCGACTTGAACATCTTCTTCCAATGGAGCTATGGCAATGATATTCTCAATGCCAACCGCATGGTGTTCGAAAACCCTGCTGCCAAACAAAATACCAATATGTTTGCTGCCTATACTAACCGCTGGACTCCGGAAAACCCCACCAGCAACATACCGAGAGCCCGGGCGCAAGGTTCCAATGAATACAGTTCACTCTATGTGGAAGACGGCTCTTTCCTGAAACTCAAGAACATCTCATTGGGATATAATTTCGAGGCAAAAACACTGAAGCCCTTGCATATAAGCAGCGCACGTGTTTACCTTTCTGCCGAAAACATTGCCACTATCAGCGGTTATTCCGGAAGCGACCCGGAAGTTTCTACCCGTAATTCTCCATTGACACCGGGCTTTGACTGGTCTCCATACCCTCGCGCCTTCAGTATGTCATTGGGATTAAATGTAACATTCTAACCAAATATTAAAAATGAGACTGATATGAAAACAGTATATAAATTATTCCATGCAACAGTTTTAACATTATGCTCTGCCATAATGCTGAGCTCCTGCGACAGTTTTTTGGATACAAAGCCTTATGATTTCACCGCTCCGGAAACTTTTTACTCCAATGAAAGTGAATGCACGGCTGCTTTGGCCGGAGTCTATTATACTTTGGTCTACGAGAAGGTATACGGAAACAATTACTCATGCATGATATCCAACATAGACGACCTGAGTTACTACCAGCGCCAAAGCGGACAATTGGCAAGTCAAGTCTATGGCAACGACCATAATCCGGGAAACCAACATGTATGGGGTACATGGGAGACTCTTTACAAAGGAATCAACAATGCCAACGTTTTTCTTGAGAATGTTGACAAAGCCGACATGGATGAAAGTGTGAAAACACGAATGAAAGGTGAAGCTAAATTTCTCCGTGCATATTTTCACTTCCTGTTAGTACAAGGTTGGTACGAAGTACCCATCCGCAAGACCTCATTCAAAGATGTGAATAATTCATCCATAGAAGCAACTCCCCATGCCGATGCTTTGGATTGGATTATCGGAGAAATGGAAGAATGCGTAAACTTGGTTGATGACCAGACCTATGATAAGTCTCCCTCTTATATCAAAAAGAATACAGTAATGGGTATCCTTGCCCGCGTATACTTGTGGCGTGCCGGATATCCCGCCAACGGCGGACAGCCTTATTATGCCAAAGCTGCATATTGGGCCAATGAAGTGAAAAAGTCGAATAAGCATAAGATGAATCCGGATATCTATGCTATCTGGAAGAACATGGCAGCCGACAAATATGATACCGAATACAATGAAAGCATCTGGGAAGCCGAATTTATCGGTAACCGTACTGCCGACGGCATAGGAAACTATACAGATGGGCGTATAGGAAATGTTATAGGCAATCTTCAAAAATGCACCAAAGCTACCGGTAAGGGATACGCCTATGGCTTTTATGCAGCCACTCTGATACTTTGGGATTTATTCGAAGAAAACGATAAGCGCCGCGACTTGTCCATCGCTCCTTATTGGTATGATGTAAACGACAACAAGAAAACATGGACAAACAAACAGATTGTCCAACGTTCATGTGGAAAGTTCCGCCGCGAATGGGAAACCTCTTCTATGAAAGAGAAGAGTTATACTCCTGAAAACTATCCTATTTTACGTTATGGTGATGTCCTTTTAATGCTGGCTGAAGCAGAAAATGAAGCCCATCAAGGACCTACGGATTTAGCATACGAATGCATTAATGAGATACGCCAACGTGCAGGCATATCCAAATTGGAGGGTTTGTCCTATACAGACTTCCAACAAGCCGTCCGTGACGAACGTGCCCGTGAGCTCTGTTTTGAGTCTCTGCGGAAATATGATCTGGTACGCTGGGGTATTTATGTAGAAGCCGTACACGACAAATTAGGAGCTGCGACTCAAGATAAACGCTGGGCTACAGGAAACCAGTTTATCGGTGCACGCGATTATGCAGCACGTACACAAGAAAAACACCAGTTCCTCCCCATTCCGACAAAAGAACTGGATGTAAACGGTAAACTGGAACAGAATAAATATTGGCAATAACCTAAATAAAAGAACTACAATTCTTCTAACCTTCAACTTTTTTATTAACTTAACCGAAAGAGGTTGTTTCATGGCATGAAGCAGTCTGCCGTTCCGTCCGGAAAGAGATGGCGGCAGAGTGCCTCTACATCGGAGACAACCTCTTTTTTTGCATACCTGCTAAAATTTCGAAATATGTACCGATTCTATTTGTTATATTGTTTGTTTTTATGCCTTGGCAACATACTCTTTGCACAGACAACCGGATTTGAAAAAGGAGTGCCACAATCCTTCTGCACAGTACAATCAAACGAACTCTCTTCCTCAGAAGAGTTCTACAAAGAAGGGAAAAGAAGCCTTGCATGGCAATTCTCTCCCCGTTCCGTGCTCACCGTCAAACTAGATACTCCCCTACATCTGGACTCCGTATCAAAAGAAAAGCGCGGGATTACACTATGGATTTACAACGAACAAGTCAGAAAAGATTCACTGCGCTTTGAATTCTTCTCTCCAACGGGTCATATATCCTATAGGTTCGGTTTCCGGCTAAACGCTCAGGGTTGGCGTGCCTGTTGGATAGGCTTTGCCCACATGAAAGGAGATAAGCAAGAGAATACAATCGCCGGTTACCGTATCGTTGCTCCGGACAACAACGGACGCGTATTCTTCGACCGTCTCGTTTTCCCCGTAAAAGAAATGAATCAACGCACCACTCCCGACATGCAGATGCCTTACAATAATTCACTTACATTTAGAGACTTATGGCATTGGTGTCGTGTATGGCAATGGGAACAGCTGGAATATGACCTGCCTCTTCCTGCTACGCTGACTCCGACAGAGAAGCAGGAATTACAAACCATAGAAGAACGGCTGACAAAAGTCCTGACAGCGGATAAAGTTTCACAAGGCAAAATCGACAAAGCCTATGCTACATTCCAAAAAGCACAGATACAACGCTCCGGAAATGGCTTTACAGGAGCTCCTCTTGTAGTTCCCGATGACAAGTTAAACCGCAAAAAGGGAGAAATATCCCTCAACAATCTGGAAACAATGCTCTCCGGATTTGCCTATGATGCCTATTACAATCAATCCAAAGATGCAGAACACAAATATTTTTTAGTCTGGGACTATGCCATGAACCAAGGATTTGCTTTCGGAAGCGGCATGGGAACCAACCACCATTACGGCTATCAGATAAGAAAAATATACACCACAGCTTGGCTGATGCGCGACAAAATACGGCAAGCTCCCACATGCGATAATATCCTTTCAACACTATCGTTCTGGGCAGCCTTACAGGAAACCCGTAAGGCATGCGGCAAAAACCGCGACGAGTTACTGGATACATGGCATACATTGCTGATGCCTAAAATTGTTTCAGCCATGATGACAAAGGATGAGAGAGAAAGGGTCCGCGCACTGAAAGGACTTTCACGTTGGGTATCCACTTCGTTGAGATATACTCCCGGTACGATTGGAGGTATTAAAGTAGACGGTACCACTTTTCACCATGGTGGTTTTTATCCGGCCTATACCACGGGAGCACTTGCTATGTTGGGACAATTCATCAATCTGACTAACAAGACTTCTTATCAATTGACCTTATCTGCCAGAAAGGTACTGAAATCCGCTCTTATCGCCATGCGCAACTATTGCAACAAATACGAATGGGGCGTAGGTATCAGTGGCAGACATCCTTTCGGCGGTTCCATGAAAGATGACGACATAGACGCTTTTGCCTACCTTGCCCTATCCGGAGACTTCTCGGATAAAGGAGAACCGTTTGATCATCAACTGGCCGCGGACTATTTGCGCCTTTGCAAACGTAATACCCCTGAAGCCGCTTACTTCAAACAACAAGGGATACTTCCGGCAACAGCGCCGCAAGGCTTTTTTGTATACAATTACGGTTCTGCCGGCATTTTCCGCCGCAATAACTGGATGGTTACGCTCAAAGGATATAACACAGATGTATGGGGAGCGGAAATTTACACAAAAGACAACCGGTACGGTCGGTATCAAAGTTACGGTTCGGTACAAATAATGGGGGCTCCTTCCCGCAAAGCCAGCGGTTACAATGAAAATGGCTGGGATTGGAACCGACTGCCCGGTACCACCACCATACACCTGCCCTTCGAACTGTTGAACAGTCCTCTGCCTGGTACTACCATGGCACGTTCTAAGGAAAAATTCGCCGGTGCAAGTTCTCTGAAAAACCAAAACGGAATGTTTGCCATGAAATTAATGGAACGAGACCTTAAAAACTTTACCGGCGATTTCGTGGCACGAAAGTCGGTATTTTGTTTCGATAACCGCTTAATCTGCCTTGGCACAGACATCAAAAACAGCAACAGCGACTATCCTACGGAAACAACGCTTTTCCAACACGTCTTCCGACCGGGAAAAGATTTCATCAGGATTACCGGAGAAAAAAAACAGCAAATAGGGCTGCAACAGGAACTACCTGCCTCGGATACACAACCGGTCTGCCTTGAAGACGGCTGTGGTAACCTGTATTTTGTGAAAGACGGAAAGGTAAAGGTGCAAATCACAGAACAGGAATCGCGCCACGAAAAGTTACGCACCCCCACTACCGGAACATTTGCGTCGGCATGGATAGCTCACGGAACAGCTCCCAAAGATGGAAGCTACGAATACATGGTATGGATACAGCCTTCTGGAAAAGAACTGAAGACCCATGTGCCGGCAGCCACCTACAAAGTGATACAACGCGACCGCAAGATGCATGCCGTAAATGATGTTCTGACAGGCACCATGGCATACGCTGTCTTTGAAGATACCAAACCGGCTGCCGATAATGTTTTCTCTTTCTTGCCCGCAGAAACAATGGTGATGTATCAAAAGGAGAATAATGCCTTGGTAATGAGTGTGTGTACTCCCGACCTCAACATTGCGGAAAAGACATTCACAACCAAAGAGCCCAGCCGTATCATAATAAAAGAGTTGGAACTGAAAGGTAAATGGCATGTGTCTGCTCACGACAAAAGAGTGAAAACGACATACCGGACCGGCACAACCCAACTGAGTGTGGAATGCCAGCATGGGCAACCTGTAGAGTTTACCCTGGTTCAATAAAGCCTCAGCAGACAACCGGTCTACCTCCTGCCGGTTGTCTGCTGGCAAAACTCCTCAATCATATCACAATTATCCGTATCTTTGCACCGTTACTCAAACAATGCCCATGACACTGACTGAAGAAACACTCCGATTTATCCGGGAGCATCGCAAAGACAACGTACGCAACCTTGCTTTACAAGCACACAAGTATCCGACAGTAGACGTACCTGCTGCTATCATCCAAATTGTGGGACGTCAAATAGCAGAAGAAAAAATACCCGCTTGGGCAGCACGGGAAGGTATTCTTTACCCGGCACATCTTTCCATGGAACAATGCTCCTCGGAAGTAACGGCAAACTATAAGGTCAAAATAGTTTCAGACACGGAATACGGCAGCCGCAAAACCTTTACCGACCTCACCGGCGGTTTTGGCATCGACTGTGCCTTCCTATCTGCCTGCTTCCAACAGTCCGCCTATGTGGAGCGGCAGGAAACACTCTGTACAATAGCAGCTCATAACTTTTCGCTTTTAAATTTAAAACAGGTCATGGTCTGCCATGAAGACAGCATCCGTTATCTGCAAATGATGGAACCCGTAGACTGGATATTTATAGACCCCGCCCGGCGTGATGGACACGGAGGCAAAACAATAGCTATCAGCGAATGTGAGCCTGATGTTTCCGCTTTGGAAAATTTACTGCTTGAGAAAGCATCACACGTTCTGGTTAAGTTATCTCCCATGCTGGACCTTACCCTTGCACTGCATGACTTGAAACATGTACAAGCCGCCCACGTCGTTTCCGTCAACAACGAATGCAAGGAACTTCTCCTTGTATTAGAGCGCGGAAAGGAATTAGTACCTGAAGAAATCCCTATCCACTGCATCAACCTCACTGCATCGCAGAAAGTTCAAAAGCTCCTGTTCACCCGCCAACAGGAGAAAGAACATACATGCCCGTATACTCCCACATTGAAAACATACTTGTACGAACCCAATGCATCCATCCTAAAAGCCGGAGCCTTCCGCAGCGTTTCATCTATATATAATGTAGAGAAACTGCACCCCAACAGTCATCTTTATACTTCCGACGAGTATATACCGGACTTTCCCGGACGCAAGTTCCGCATTACCGATAGCAGCAGTCTCAACAAGAAAGAACTTAAAAAGCTGATAGGAACGGAAAAGAAGGCCAACCTCACAGTACGTAATTTTCCTGCCAGCGTAGCCGAGTTGCGAAAACGCCTGAAGCTGGCGGAAGGTGGGGACATATACCTGTTTGCAACGACTCTTGCCGATGAGAAAAAGCTGTTGATTGCCTGTAAACAGCCTTAATATACAGTTAAAGCAAATAAAAGTAAAGTACATTCCAATCTTATAATCTGTCATTCAGTACATACAAGATAAATTATATCGTCCCCTGATGCATCATTTGCAATTGGTTTGTAATATTATCGTTACCGTTTCTTCAAAATTCCGTAAGACAGACGTAATCCCATACCTATACTTTTGCCGCAGATTATTAACAGATAATAACAGGTATGAAACAAATTGTAAGAGCATTCTTATTCCTTCTACTATTCGCAGCGGCCAGCAACACGACAATGGCCGACGAAAAAGCAAATATCGTTAAACAAGGTACGGTACGCGGCCGTATCATCGACGTAACCAAGCAAACTCTCCCGGGTGCTTCAATCTACATCGAGAAACTACACACAGGCGTGACGAGCGACGTCAACGGCTTCTACACTTTCCCCAACCTCGACCCGGGAACCTATACAGTGAAGGTGAGCTATGTAGGCTACTCACCCGTAGAACTGAAAATTACAATTCCCGCCGGACGCACTTTAGAGAAAGATGTGGTACTGAACGAAGGAGTCGAACTTCAGGAAGTGGTTGTAGGCGGCGCATTTCAGGGACAGCGCCGCGCCATCAACGCCCAAAAGAGCAACTTGGGAATTACCAATGTAGTATCTGCCGACCAGGTAGGCAAATTCCCCGACTCCAACATCGGCGATGCCTTAAAGCGTATCTCCGGTATCAACGTGCAGTACGACCAGGGAGAGGCCCGCTTCGGACAAGTACGCGGAACAAGCGCCGACCTGAGCTCCGTAACTGTCAACGGCAACCGTGTACCCTCTGCCGAAGGTGATACCCGTAACGTACAGCTCGACCTGATTCCGGCCGACATGATTCAGACTATCGAAGTAAACAAGGTAGTAACCCCGGATATGGACGCCGATGCCATTGGCGGCTCTATCAATCTGGTAACGAAGAACTCACCCTATAAGCGTAGCATTGCTGCCACTGCAGGAACAGGCTACAACTGGATTAGCGAAAAAGCCCAGCTGAACCTGGGATTTACCTACGGCGACCGTTTCTTCAATGATAAATTAGGGCTGATGGTATCTGCCTCCTATCAAAACGCCCCCTCCGGCTCTTACGACACCGAGTTTACCTGGGAGCAGGATAAAGAGGGCAAAGCATACGTCAACGACTACCAAATGCGCCAGTATTACGTGACCCGCGAACGTCAAAGCTACTCCGCCGCTTTGGACTGGGACATCAGCACCAACCACAAACTCACTTTCAAAGGTATCTTCAATAACCGTAACGACTGGGAAAACCGTTACCGCACTAACCTGAAAGACCTCGAACCGGACGGCAGCGCCACCGTACGCATACAAACCAAAGCCGGAACACCCGATAACCGCAATGCCCGTCTGGAACGCCAGCGCACGATGGATTTTGCACTTGGCGGTGAACATCTCTTCGGACTTCTTTCCATGGACTGGCATGCAAGTTATGCCAAAGCCAGCGAAGAGCGTCCCAACGAGCGCTACATCGACTTCCAACTCAAGAAACAGAAATTCGATATAGACCTGAGCAACGAACGTCAGCCTTTCGCATCTCCCAAAGACGGTTCTACAATGACCTTGAATGACGAATTCAGTCTGAAAGAACTGACCGAGCAACAGGAAGACATCAAAGAGCAAGACTTGAAATTCTCCGCCAACTTCAAACTCCCGTTCAAGAATGGCAACAAACTGAAATTCGGCGCAAAGGTAGTTCGTAAAACCAAAGATAAAACTGTGGACTTCTACGAATATTCTCCGCTGGACGAAGATGCTTTTATGGAAAACAGCCTTAAAAATACTGTTGACCAATCCAACAAGCACTTTATGCCCAACAGCAAATACCAGACAGGAATCTATGCCAGCAAGGAATACACCGGAGCATTAGACCTTAACAACCCTGCATTGTTCGAGAAAGAACAAGTACAGGAAGAACTGGCAGGTAACTTTGAGGCACGCGAAACGGTCAGCTCCGGCTATGTACGCTTTGACTCAAAAATCACAGACCGCATAGAGCTGATGTCCGGCTTGCGTATCGAGAACACCAATCTGGCTTATACCGGACGTACATACGATGCAGACGAAGACATCACCGGCAAGACCGAACGTCAGCGCAACAGCTACATCAATTTCCTGCCTTCGCTGCTGGTAAAGTGGAATGTAAACGATGACTTCAAGGTACGCGGTTCATTTACCCAAACACTGTCACGTCCCAAGTACTCGGCTCTTGTACCGAGCGTAAACATCAAGCGTTCCGACAACGAAATCACTATCGGTAATCCGGAATTGAAACCGACCACATCCTACAACTTCGACTTGAGCGCCGACTATTATTTCCGCAGCATCGGTCTGGTCAGTGCCGGTATCTTCTACAAGAAAATCGATGATTTCATCGTAGACCAAGTCAGCACCAACTACGAATATCAGGGCAATGTATATACTCGATTCACACAGCCCAAGAATGCGGGCAACGCCAACCTGCTCGGAGTAGAACTCTCTTACCAACGCGACTTCGGTTTCATCGCCCCTGCCTTGAAGTGCATCGGCTTTTACGGAACTTACACCTATACGCACTCCCGCGTAGAAGACTTCAACTTCGAAGGGCGCGAAAACGAAGAAGGCCTCAGCATGCCGGGTTCACCGGCACACACCGCCAATGCTTCGCTCTATTTCGAGAAAGCCGGACTGAACATCCGCGTAAGCTATAATTTCGCTTCCGACTTTATCGATGAAATGGGTGAAAGCACTTTCTACGACCGTTACTACGACAAAGTGAACTACATGGACGCCAATGCAAGCTATACGTTCGGAAAGAAAATAAAGACTACATTCTATGCCGAAGCCAATAACCTGCTGAACCAGCCTCTCCGCTACTATCAGGGAACGAAAGACCGTACCATGCAAGCCGAATACTACGGTGTAAAGGTGAATGCCGGAGTGAAGATTAATTTTTAAACACATCACCACAGAGAGACAGAGCATTTTCTTTTGTAACACACCAAATGAAAAAACAATGCAACTGTATACCCTCTGCAGTGAATAAACAACATCCAAACAATGAAGAAAATATTCTTTTTACTATTCGTCGCCCTGCTGGGCAACTGGGCAAGTGCCCAAATTACCGATTATTCCGTATTCGACAAAAAGTTCAACTTCTATGTAGCCAATGACCTGGGACGCAACGGTTATTATGACCAGAAGCCCATTGCCGAACTGATGGGAGTAATGGCGGAAAACGGCACAGACCCGGAGTTTGTACTCGCTACGGGTGATGTGCACCACTTTGAAGGCGTATGTTCCGTCAACGACCCGTTGTGGATGACTAATTACGAACTGATTTACAGCCATCCCGAACTGATGATAAACTGGTTCCCTTTGCTGGGTAATCATGAATACCGCGGCAACACACAAGCCGTACTGGATTATTCGAATATCAGCCGCCGCTGGACAATGCCCGCACGTTACTATACCAAAGTTTTTGAAGACCAAGGCATGACCGTCCGGGTAGTTTGGGTAGATACCGCTCCAATGATAGACAAATACCGTAATGAGAAAGAGACTTATCCCGATGCTTGCCAACAAGATTACAAACAACAACTCGCATGGATCGATTCTGTCCTGACCGCCGCTAAAGAAGACTGGGTAATCGTGGCCGGACACCACCCCATTTATGCCGAAACACCGAAAGACGGAAGCGAACGCCGGGATATGCAGTCGCGGCTCGACCCTATACTCCGCAGGCACAACGTAGACATGTATATCTGCGGACACATCCATAACTTCCAGCATGTGCGCGTACCGGGCAGTAATATCGATTATATCACCAACACCTCAGGTTCGCTCAGCCGCAAAGTCAACCCTATCGAAGGTACCGTTTTTTGCAGTCCCGAACCGGGTTTTTCCATAGTATCTGCCGATAAAAACACACTGGAACTGCGCATGATTGACAAACAAGGCAATGTACTACACACTGTTACACGCAGCAAATAACCCGTTTTTTAAGTCAATAGGAAAATCCTGATTATACGAAGTTGTATCGGAAAGAACCAAACCATCATTCCGATACGACTTCTTTCAATTATTTCTTTTTCCGTAGCACCATCCTTCGGAGCCGTACTTACATTTACGTCACGCGTAACCATATAATGTGGAGATATAATTTCCGCCCCGGTTTCGGAACAATTCTCCGCATTTACAAGCGCAAACGGACTTCCTCTTGGCTCGTTTAATCAGAATTTTGCATTATCTTTGCGCGCAAAATAATATATTTCATGAACATTCTATTACTTATAGGAGGACTTCTCCTCATCCTGTTAGGTGCAAACGGACTGACAGACGGAGCAGCATCCGTTGCCAAACGCTTCCGCATACCCAATATCGTTATCGGACTGACAATCGTTGCTTTCGGAACATCAGCTCCGGAGTTGACGGTCAGCGTATCTTCCGCCCTGAAAGGAAGCGCCGATATTGCCATCGGCAACGTGGTGGGCAGCAATATCTTCAACACACTGATGATTGTGGGCTGCACCGCACTGTTCGCCCCAATTGCCGTAACCCGGAACACATTGCAAAAGGAAATACCTCTGTGCATCCTGTCTTCCATCGCTTTACTGGTTTGTGCCAACGACATATTCCTGAACGGAGACAAGGCTAATACTCTCAGTATCACAGACGGCTTGCTTTTGCTCTGCTTCTTCGCTATCTTCCTGAGTTATACTTTTGCCATCGCCTCACACAGTCCCGAAGAAACAGCCGGCAGTGAGGAAACTATCAGGCAACTGCCACTTTGGAAGTCTGTCCTCTACATTCTGGGCGGGCTTGGAGCACTTATTGCCGGCGGCAGTTTCTTTGTTGACGGTGCAAGCGGCATTGCACGCAGCCTGGGAGTAAGCGAATCTGTTATCGGACTGACGCTGGTGGCAGGCGGAACATCCCTGCCCGAACTTGCCACATCCATTGTAGCCGCCTTGAAGAAAAATCCGGAGATAGCCATTGGCAACGTAGTAGGCAGCAATCTGTTCAACGTGTTCTTTGTACTGGGATGCAGTGCATCCATCACTCCGTTACACCTGACCGGAATCACTAATCTGGACTTGTGGGTACTGGCAGGCTCCGGCATTCTGCTTTGGTTCTTCGGGCTGTTCTTTGCCAAGCGTACCATCACCCGCATTGAGGGAAGCATCATGGTGCTTTGCTACGTTGCATATACGACATTCCTCATTTATAACCTGTAAGACACCCGTTTTTAAAGATTTTCATGTATCTTTGCCGGCTCATAACAACATACAACTATGGCAATTACAATTAAAAAGGTCTCTACGAAAAAGGAATTGAAGCAGTTTATCCGCTTCAACTACAAACTATACAAAAACAATCCGTATTCGGTACCCGATCTTTACGATGATATGCTCAATACCTTCAACAAGAAGAAAAATGCCGCTTTCGAATTTTGCGAAGCCGATTACTTTCTTGCTTACAAGGATGATAAAATCGTAGGACGCGTAGCCGCCATCATCAACCATAAAGCCAACCAAACCTGGAACAAGAAAGAGGTGCGCTTCGGCTGGATTGACTTTATCGACGACCCCGAAGTATCGGAGGCCCTTATACATACCGTTGAAGAATGGGGCAAGGAACGGGGCATGACCCATATACAAGGCCCGTTAGGCTTCACCGATTTCGATGCGGAAGGTATGCTTATCGAAGGCTACGACCAGCTTAGCACAATGGCAACCACCTATAACTACCCTTACTACCCGCAACACATGGAACGCATGGGCTTTGAGAAAGATGCCGACTGGGTAGAATACAAGATTTATATCCCGGATGCCATACCCGACAAGCATAAGCGTATTTCGGATCTAATCCAACGTAAATACAATCTCAAAATCAAGAAATATTCATCTGCCAAGAAGATTGCCCGTGACTACGGACAAGCCATTTTCGAGCTGATGAACGAAGCATACAGCCCGTTGTACGGTTACTCTGCCCTGTCACAGCGCCAGATTAACCAATACGTAAAGATGTATCTGCCCATTCTGGACCTGCGCATGGTGACGCTGGTTACAGATGCCGAAGACAAACTGGTAGCCGTAGGCATCTCCATGCCTTCCTTGTCAGAGGCTTTGCAAAAATCTCATGGCCGTTTGCTGCCTTTCGGTTGGTATCACCTGCTGAAAGCCTTGTTTATGAAACGCCGTGCCAAGATGCTGGATTTGTTGCTGGTAGCCGTGAAACCCGAATATCAGAACAAGGGCGTAAACGCCTTGCTATTCTCCGACCTGATCCCCGTTTATCAGAAACTGGGGTTTGTCTTTGCAGAAAGCAACCCCGAATTGGAACAAAACGGCAAGGTACAGGCACAATGGGAATATTTCAAGACCGAACAGCATAAGCGTAGAAGAGCGTTTGTCAAAGCTATAAAGTAAGGCGCAGCATAGTAAGATAGAGGACAAAATAAGGGAAAGGGTGGATTTTTTATGTAAAATCCACCCTTCTGTTTTTCTTCTGAACGCATTTCATTATTTTTGCTTAAACTTTAAAATAATGACTATGAAGCGGCTTAGCTTTTTCTTCTTCTTTCTGTCAGTCGTGTTATCCGTTGTTTCCCAACCGGTATGCCAAATTAAATACTTCTCAGTCAGTAACGGCCTTGCACAAGGCAACGTGATGAGTATTCTGCAAGACCAAAAAGGGCTTATGTGGTTCAGTACCTGGAATGGGATAAACAAGTTTGACGGTTACACGTTCAAAAACTACAAAATATTCCAAGAAACGACCTACTCTTTCGAAAGTAACCGTATAGGCAACATTGTAGAAAGTAAATACGGCGATATCTGGTGTACTACGTATGACGGACAAGCATGCCTGTTCGATGTCAAAACCGAGAAATTCATAGACGTCCTCCAACCGCTTACCCGGTATCTCAATCATTCGAACCATGTCATACGTATTCTCTCGCTGAAAAAGGGAATTGCCTGGATACTTTGTAAAGACGGATATACTTACCGTGCCGACGAGCAACAGTGCAAGGACGGAAAAGGCATCTCACCTTATTCCATCTTCAATGGCAACCTGAAAGGCAATCAAGTCTATACGGTCTTTCAGGACTCCGAAGAAGACGAATGGGTACTGACCGACAAAGGCATCACTATCGTCGGGAAAAAGACATTGGACACAGACTTCCCGTTCCGTCACATCATCCAATGGAAAGAAAACATCTATCTTGCCGCCGAACACGGCAAACTGGCCGGCTATGATTTCAAAACCCGCCAACTGAAATTCATAGATGTCCCCTATCCGTACCGGAACATCGCCAATCTGACAATCATCGGAAAAGATACGCTGGCATTGGCAACAGATAACGGACTCATACTCTATACCCCCGGCAACAACAAGTTCCGTCAGATAAACATCCAAACTCCCACTCAACACTCCAACTACGTAGAATCCGTCTACCAAGACCGACATGGAGATATCTGGGTATTCTCGAATACGCCGGGCATTATCCGCCTCAACATGGCCGCCAATGAAAAAGAGCATCTGGTTACTCCCCGGGACGAGTTGGTTAAACATGAACGCAAAAGCCGTAAAATAATCTTTGAAGACAACACAAACACCTTATGGATGTTACCCACCGAAGGAAATTTCTCCTATTATGACAGAAAAGAAAAGAAACTCAAACCCTTGGTAATAGATATAAATCATCCCAAATCCATCTTCAGCCCGTTAGTCCGAGTTCACACCATCGACAATCAGGGCAATGCCTGGATGGCCAGTGCGCGCGGTGTCTACAAATTAAGTTTCTCACCGCAAAGTTTCCATTTCAATCAAACCGATCATGAAGCCGAAACACGCGCTTTCCTGCGCGACAGCGGCGGGCGGCTCTGGAGTGCATCAAAATCAAACCATGTCCGCATATATGCTCCCGACGGGAACTTGGAAGGCTATCTTTCCAAACAAGGCAATATCATCAAGGAACAGGCGCATTTTTTTGAAGATATCTATGATTTCATGGAAGACCAGGAGCACAACATATGGATGGGAAGCAAAGGTTCCGGTCTCTATTTGCTAAAAAAACAAGATACCGGCAAATACTCCGTTCATCACTATCAGTACAACCCCGAAGAGCCTTACAGCATTAGTGGCAACGACGTTTACACCATTTTCCAGGACACCCGTAAACGTATCTGGGTAGGATGTTTCGGCGGCGGCCTGAACCTGATAAAACAAACCGGAAATGGAGAGATACAATTTATCAACTGCAATAACGAACTGAAAAATTACCCCACAACCTACGGAACAAAAATACGTAACATCGCAGGCGGCCCCGAAGGAGTTATTTTTGTAGGAACCACCAGCGGATTAATTACGTTTGCGAGCGACTTCAAGCGTCCCGAAGAAATCAAATTTTACAGGAACAATCACCGGACGGGTGATACTCACAGTCTGAACGCAAACGATATCATGCAGATTTACACAGACAGGCATAATACGACGTACGTAATGAGCTTTACCGGAGGAGTCAATAAAATCATATCCGGACCACTGCTTGGAGAGGATATCCAATTCAAAGGATATGACAAGAAGGACGGATTGGCTTCGGATTTAATGCTTTCCATGATAGAAGATAACTCCGGTCAGCTATGGTTCGTGTCCGAGATAGCATTGTCCAAGTTCAACCCTGATAAAGAAACGTTCGAGAACTATCAGCTAAATTCAACTTATCAAGACTTCAATTTCTCGGAAGCCTTACCCGTAATAAACGCCCGTCACCAAATTGTTTTAGGAACCGATAAAGGTTTCTTGGAGGTAATGCCCGACAAGATGAAAAAAAGCAGTTATGTACCGCCAATCATCTTTACCAGTCTCAGGATACAGGGGCATCCGGTTGAGCAGTCGATTGACAATCTGGCCGAGCTGGAGTTAAAAACATCGCAAAGAAACGTCACTTTTCAGTTCGCCGCCCTTGATTATGTCGCTCCCGAGCACATTCAATATGCTTATCGTCTGGAAGGATTGGAGAAAGAGTGGAATGAAGCCGGCAACAACCGTTCGGCAAGCTACATCAACCTGCCGGCCGGAGAATACCGTCTCCAGGTCAAATCCACCAATAGCGACGGTGTATGGACGGACAATATATATTCCCTTCCCGTACGAGTACTCCCCACTTTCTGGGAAACTTACTGGGCATGGGTGTTCTATTCCATACTATTCATCCTTTTCACGGCAACGATTGTTTATGTGCTATTCTACATATACCGCCTGCGTCACCGGGTAGATATGGAAAAACAGCTCACCGACATCAAACTGCGTTTCTTCACCGACATCTCTCATGAGCTGCGCACACCTTTAACCCTAATCAGCAGTCCCGTCGCAGAAGTACTGGAGAATGAACCGCTCTCGCCCACCGCGCGCGAATATCTTACCGTAGTGCATCAAAACACCGAGCACATGCTTCACCTGATGAACCAAATACTGGATTTCCGTAAGATACAAAACCAGAAAATGAAGCTGTTGGTAGAAAAGAAAGACTTGATTTCATTGTTACGGAAATCAATGGACAACTTCAAACTAATCGCCAAAGAGAAAAATATGGATTACCGGCTGGTAACACCTGTACAGTCCGTATACGGATGGGTAGATAAGGACAAATTTGAAAAAATATTCTTTAATCTGCTATCCAATGCATTCAAATATACGCCTCCCGGCAAAGCGATTACCATAAAGGTTATCCCGAAAGAAGAATCGGTCGATATAGAGGTGAAAGACGAGGGAATAGGCATCGTGCCCGACAAGCAGCGTGTGTTATTCCAACGTTTCGAGTCTTTGGTGAAACAGAACATTCTACAGCCCTCTTCCGGTATCGGCCTGTCATTGGCGAAGGAAATGGTGGAAATGCACCACGGAAGCATTCAGGTAAGCAGCCAGCCCGGCGTCGGCAGTACTTTCACCGTAACCTTACCCCTGCAACAGAAAGTGTTCGAAGAAGACATGCAAGCCGAGTTCATATTGGATGACGACAAACAGGAAACCGTTTCCGCAGCCAACGGTTTAGACGGAGAAAACGCATACATGGAAGAAACGGAGATGACTGATTCCGACTGCAATTCCATATTAGTGGTGGAGGACAACAATGAATTAAGGCATTTCCTCAAGAGCAGTCTGTCCGGCAGCTATAATGTGATAACCGCTTCCAATGGAAAGGAAGGATTGCAACGTGCCATCGACAATGTGCCGGACCTCATTATCAGCGATGTTATGATGCCGATAATGGATGGTCTGGAGATGATAGGGCAGATTAAGGCAAACCATAATATCTGCCACATTCCTATCATCGTATTGTCCGCCAAGGCTTCTTTGGACGACCGTATCGCCGGATTGGAACACGGAATCGACGATTACATCACCAAACCTTTCAGTTCCACTTACCTGAAAATCCGTATCACCTCTCTTTTACGCCAGCGCAAAGAACTGCAAGAGATGTACATGGCCAAGCTAACCGCAGGCAAGGACGTAGCTTTGGCGGATGACATTCCGGAACCGTCACAGCCGCAAATAACCCCGCACGACAAACTGTTTATGGAAAAGGTTATGGAGTTCATGGAAGAACAGATGGACAATCCGGATCTGACCATCGAACAATTCGCAGAAAAACTCCTGTTGAGCCGAACTATCTTCTATCAGAAGCTAAAATCAATAGTAGGACTGTCGCCTGTGAATTTCATATGCCAGATACGCATCAAACGAGCGGTACAGTTATTCGACAGCGGTGAATATAATATTTCGCAGATTGCTTATATGACGGGATTCAATGACCCGAAATACTTCAGCCGTTGTTTCAAGAAGATTGTAGGGGTGCCCCCTTCGGAATACAAAGAAAAGAAGCAGCCATAACCGTGATATCGGACAGGCATTACGAGTGAGATATGATTAAAAGCCTTTTAATGTGATATTATAAGAGGTTGTGTCAAAACGCTGACACACCTCTTTTAAATGCTATTTAATGCGAAATTACAAAAATACGCATTTAGATGGAGGCAAACTGTTTGCGCCATTGGCTAGGTGACATGCCCGTTTTTTGTTCGAATATACGATAAATCCATGTGTGGGATGAGAAACCGCACTCTGTGGAAATAGCGTCAATGCTATATTCGGGGTTGGCTTTCATCATGCGAACAGCCTCATTAAAACGAATGTCGCTAAGCCAGGTTCTAAAATTGGTGTATTCTGACTGATTGAAGTATTCTGTCAGTTCGTTTTTCTTGTATCCCAACTTGGTAGCTAGCGAATAGATGTTAACTTCATAGTCCTTATAAAATCCCTCTTCACACCATTTCTTGAGGGCTAATTCTATTTCCATCTTTCTATTAGCTGTCAAGATATTTGTGCCATGAGTGTTCTTGCCGTCTTTCATGTCTTCTGCTTCCGTGACTTTTGCTTCTGCGTCATTTTCCTCAGGAATGACTTCTTTGGGTGTGATGTAATAGCCCATAGCAATGAAAGTGTGGACGAAAAAGATGACAGAGAGTAATATCAAGGGACCTATTATATATAATAAGGTATTGAAGAGGATTGCTACA
>OGNO01000659.1_pt1 | contig 21756 bp, 10 predicted proteins | sample 1573491 | NCBI WGS metagenome assembly OGNO01 (sample SAMEA2581900, study PRJEB24529) | metagenome | biome: Human gut stool | place: China | collected 2011
AGCTGTGATTTAGTTTAAGTCACTTTGCATAATAAATTTGTTGGCATAAGAAATGGGCGCAGGTTTTGCTTTCATGGGACGACAATACCATATTGAGGTGTCAGGAGATGATTACTATATTGACATATTGATGTACAATACCTTCCTACACCGCTATTTGGTGATAGAGTTGATAGATACGGAGTTTATGCCGGAATATATCGGTAAGCTGAACTTCTATTGTTCTGCTGTGGATGACATCCTTTGCCGGGAGGGGGATAATCGAACCATAGGTTTGCTACTTTGTAAAAGCAAAGACCGTATCAAGGCTGAATATGCTTTGCGTGACATTCAGAAGCCAATAGGCATATCCGACTACGAATTAGGGCAAGCCTTGCCGAAAGATTTCCGTGGCAGTTTGCCTACGATTGAAGAGATTGAAAAAGAGTTGGAGTCGAAATGAAGAAAATACTTATCCTAATTTTTATTTTGTAATTGTAGGATGTTGCCTCTAAAAATTGACTATTCTTATAAAACAATACTAATGGAATAACAAGAACCATTAAAGTTGACAAGAGAATTTAATCCACAATAATTTATATGACAAATAATCATATGCAAATATCAGCTCCTAAATCAACAGAAAAAGCTTTTAAGAAATTGCTTGATAAAATGTATATTAGCAATGTAAGTAAACGCTTGAGAGAACTTAATCAACCCAATGATATTGATAGAAAAAGATGGATTTGGGAGTTACTGCAAAATGCAAAAGATACAATAACAAGCAACCCGGATAGAGATAGTATTAAAGCTCGAATTCTTATTGATGGCGACTTAGTTAAATTTCAGCATGATGGCGACCCATTTACTGCTGATGCAAGATTGGGATTGCTATATAAATACAGTGAAGACAAGGAAAATGCAGAGAGTACAGGACGTTTCGGAACAGGTTTCCTAACCACGCACTGTCTTTCCAAAGTTGTAACAATTGAAAGTAATATGTATGGCGATGAAAATGCAATCGTCGGCTTTTCCGTAACAATGTATAGAGATGGTTTTACTGAACAAGAACTTCTCGAAGGTCTTGGCAAGATGAGAGCATCCGAACTGTATTATAGCGAACCATATGACTGGACCACATATACCTATCATATCAATTCAGAATCGGGGCGTCGTGCAGTACAATTAGGCAAGGAGAATTTTAAAGAAAACATTGCGCAAACTCTATTATTCTGCAAAGAATTGTCTTCGGTTGAGTTAATAGACAATAGCGAAAGAATATCAATTGAACGTATTACAGATACTCCAATTACAGACAAACTTCGTCAAACTCAGTTTAGAATTATTGCTGGCGATACTGAGCCTGTGATTCGAACTTTTATATATTGTTCAATAAAAGAATTGGACGAAGAACTTTCAGCAAAATACAAAGCGGAACGTTCCATAAGATTACAAGCAGCTTGTGAAGTTGACAGCAATAAGAACATAGTAAGTACAGGCGATAAAACATCGTTGTACTGTGTATTCCCATTGGTCGGCATAGAAGGACAAATCCAAATGCCAATATTCGTAAACAGTCCAGACTTTGAGCCAGATAGCGAGCGACAGAGCTTGATTCTTAATGGAATTACAAGAGACGAAGAGAAAAATGTAATCACAGAGGTTGGCATTAATCAAAAGATTCTTTGCAAACTGCCGGATATATTCAAGATTATTGTTGGATATCTTTCCGAGGAATTGTTTAATAGTTTCTTCAACCTTTGCAATGGTTTGAAGTCGGTAAAGGATCACGAGAAATTAGATAAAGATTGGTACAAGAAATCAATTGTTTCTGCTATGCGAGAGATTCTGTCAAGCTATCCAATAGTAACTCCTTTCTCAACATCTGAAAGATTTCTTAGGTTGTCAGATTGCATTATTGCCAAAGAAAGTAAACAAGAGTCGGAATACATCTTGTTCAATTTGCTCACTTCACTATACCCAGAGAAATTGGTTGCAGACAACAACAAATGGGCGCACATGCTTTGGAAAGATGATGATATGAAGTTATGGACAACCGAGGATATATGTGCTGATATTGAAGCCAAAGGTTCTATGGATTCTCTTGATGTTGTTTCTGGCAACGACAAATTTGCATGGTACAACAGTTTCTTGGCTTTTGTGCTGTCACAAAACGAACTCCTATTCAAAGAACACGCTCTTCTCCCAAACATGAACGGAGAGTTCTTAAAAAGAGACGTAGAAGATTTCAAACAGGGTGAGGGAGTTACAAACGTAATTCTTGACGTTTTAGAAAAACTTGGTGGAGATATGAGACCTTTGCTGCTTCATAAATCAATAACTGCCGTATCTTTGGATAGTAAATTCAATTCTACGAGCTATTCTGCTAAAGTCAATAGTTTGGTAAAAAATATTATTGATGCAAACATATATACCGATGAAACCAGACTTTCTAAATTGCAGCCAATCATATTTATTGCCGTATCAGATGGCAATAAATATGAGCAAGAGTTTATTACGAAACGTTCACGCATATATACAATTACAAAAGAACTATTCCAGTGGCAGGACATACAAACGGTTGCGGACAACTCATTGAATAAAGTTGCATGGGAGGAAACTGACAAGTGGCTTGTCAACTATATAATTTCCACTATTGAATCAAAGAAATCTTTGGCAAATCTTCCTGTGGGATTAGGCGCAAAGTGGTTGAATGACACGATTTTTAGTTTAAGTATTACTTTAGCAACAATGAATATTAAGGCGGTAGTTCCTAACCAAAATGGAACTTTCTGCCTTTCCAATAACCTATTCATTGATAATGGTATTCCCGAGGTGTTGAAGAACGAAGTATTAGGAAAAATAGGACTGTCATACAAGGACATTCTGTTGGACAACTCTATTAATCTAAAATCCTTGGGAAAGACAGACGCAAAAGGCATATCAGAGTTTGCCATAGATTTATCAAACGCAACATCTGGTTATCAGAGTTGTAGTAATGCAGCCACTTACAATAGTTATGGACTGTATAGAAAATACAGTGAGGAAACGCTGCGCCAAGTAGCACTATACTTGATACAGATTCTTCCAAAAACAAGTCCCGAAAATGAAAATATTTCAATTACGCAAAGAGCATTGAGGGAAATAACACGTTATTTCCTGCCAGGGAAGTGCGAAGGAATAGAGGACTCCATTGAAGTTGTTGATAGCAAGTTATGGCTTCGAATCAATGAATTTATTTGTCACGATATAATTTCTGTAATTGAAAAGAAAGCAAACATAGCAACCATTTTAGCTGAACTTTCAACTACCGATGATGAACTTTTTAAGAATTTAAATGTACTATACGAATATATTGAAAGTCGTAACCTTCAATTTTCAAACAAGGCAATATATCCGAATCAAGCAGGAAACTTTGTCGCTAAAGACAAACTTTATAAAGAAGCTGAAAGTATAGATAAAACGCTTAAAGATATCATTGCATTGATTTCTGATGAGGAGAACAACTACTACAATATCCTTATTGACCCACGTTGTGTAGCTACAATCTCTAAACAGAAAAACTCTGCAGATGCTTATGCCTATATTGATGGAAGAGTTAAGGAACTCTATAGCAATAACTCAAATTGGGAAGACGAAAACTTCAAAAATGCTGCACGTTTGTTGATTGACGAATGGGGTGAATCAAACAAGAACCTGTTTGATGAAAACCATTTTCCAAAAGTGTATCCTATCAAAGATTCTGTCAGCATGAATGTTGTCTGGACTAAAAATGAAAGACTGCAATTGCAGACCTTGAAGAACAGTTTGAATGAAGAAGACTTGACGGAACTTGTGACCCACATTGCAGATTTTAAGGATTTGAGCAGCCGTAACAAGGAACTGGAGGATGAGAACAGTCGCTTGAAACAGGAAGTGGAGAGACTAAAGTCTGGACGAACCGCAAAAGTTGGTTCGGAAGAAAGCGAAATGTCTAAACAAAAGATGTATGAGGCTCAACTTCAAGCACAGCAAAAACTAATGGAAGAACGTCCTGATTGGAAGTTCCCAACAGGATATGGAGAATGCGATGAAGACGGTGTTCCATGTCACCATTCAAACGAGGAGATTCAAGATGAATTAGGGAAGACGATGAAAATTGTTCTCAAAAGCTATAGAACTGAAACTGAACCATTCAAGGTAAATCCGATGGAATGGGAATGGGTTGTAAAAGAAAATGCTAAGCTGTTGGTGTATCGGTCTAATAACGAGATAGTAGAAGTTTCTAAAGATAATCTCGTTAAAAAACAGTCAACGTTTTCTATCACATTCGATTCGGAAAATCTTAATGTGGATGAACACGAAGACAGATTGAATAGTTTTTCATCACTATTGAAATATTTCAAGGAGATGCACTTCAACTTTGCGTCTTTCCGAATTCCAGACAATGCAAAAACTGTCAAAAATATCTATGCAAAAACGCAAGGAGTGCAGAACCAATATCCAGAGGAGGATGCATTATGAAGTTCAAACGAGAAGATTATATAGCATTTCTTGAAGCTGAGTATAATACTCAGATGAAAGAGTATGGTTGTCTGATTGCAACCAAAGCTACAGTTCTGAAAGAACGTGGAGAAGTGTTTGTTGGCAAGTTTGTCGGCTTTAGAGGAGATTTCTCCATCTTCAAAGTGCGTATCTCCGATAATATGCCTCGCAAAAATTCTTTCTGGACAGCTTCCTGCTTTATCGGCGAGATGGCAAGTTACAAGAACTGGGGTGATTTGGCCTGGGCAGACCTTCGGGAACAATATCAATGTGATTACTCTGATGCGCATTGCGTCTGGATTTCAAAATCAGAAGACCCTGCATTTTGTTTGGTTGGGGTGAAGAATATTACCGTGGATTTTGCAAATTTGCTTGAATCCCAAAATCCCATCATAGCTTTCGGACCTAACGACCCACCATTGAAATATCTGCTTAACTTGAAAGATATTGTCCAAAACTCTGAATGTGAAGCAACAAAAGAAATTTTGGATTATTTTTCTGCGACAGAAAGCACATGGAATCCACAAAAGATCGTTGCGACAGAAGACCTGAATATCCACATTCTGCGTAGTTTGGAATCTCATAATACTGTTGCCATTCAAGGGCCTCCTGGAACAGGTAAAACATATAGGATGGCAAAGCTAGTTGCACAACTTTTGTCAGAAAGAAAAAGCGTGTTGGTTACAGCACTAACTAATGAAGCATTGAAAGTTGTTGCTTCCAAAGAGGATTTGAAACCGTATCTTGAAAGTGGCAAAGTATCAAAGACAAGCTTGACGATAGACGAGCGACACGAATTACCAAAACTGCTGGCAAATGAAGGAAACGTTTGTAATGCCACGCCCGGTCATCTCTCACTTGCCACGTTCTACATTTCAAGTGGGTGGGCGAAAGACATGCTTGAAACAACTCCTTTTGATTATGTCGTAGTAGACGAAGCAAGTCAGGCGTTGCTACCAATGATTGCAGCATCGAAGAAGTTAGGAAGCAAAGTCATATGGATAGGAGACCAGAAGCAGCTTGCTCCTATTGTTAAAACCAATGAAGACAAAATCAACGCTTGTGGATGGAGTCCTATTGTGAAGGGATTTGATACTCTTTGCAATAATATTCCTATGCCATCATTCATGTTGAGTGATACATTCCGTTTGACTAAGAGAGGAGCTGAATTCACCGGTATCTTCTACAACAATGAACTGAACTCGGTTGCAGATATTGATGAGGTACAAACATCCTTGCCCGCATTGAATAGATTGGGAGGGCCATCTTTGATCGATTTGGAACTTAAAATAGGAGACAAGAAACCAGGAAATGCGTTGAATGATGTCTTTGATTTGACTGAACGAATATTAAAAGAAAGTCCCGAAGCCCAAATAGCAATTCTATCCAAGTTCAAAGAAACGGTCAAGGAATTGCAAAAGACATTCATCACGAAACTGCACAGCGAGGAGATTCCCGACAATCTGAAAATAGAAACTGTTGACAGAATACAGGGATTGACCGTCGATTATACCATTTTCTTCATCCCCAATGCTTCTGTAAGCTATTCTCTTGACAGCGAACTTTTTAATGTGGCAACATCTCGTGCAAGCCGTTGTACTATAATTGTTGCTGATAGGATGATTCTTAAAAACTTCATGTCAGATGAGGTTCGACGCTTCTTACTGAAAATCAATGAAAACAAAGTTGCAACATTAAAACCATCCATGACTCAAACCATAGCATCTGGTGAATTAAAGGTAACAGTTCTTGGGAAAATTAATCTGCCTGAAAAACATTTGAAGGAGATTGTAGTAGACAAGGAGAATATTTTCATTATTGACACGAATGTGTTTGTGAAATGTCCAACCATCATCTCAAAAGTAGGAAAATATAAAGTTGTGATTCCTACTACAGTATTGGAAGAACTTGACCGCTTAAAACTGAAACAAAGCATTGACAAGAAAGCACTCAACGATGCGGTTAAGAACATCAACAAGGCTTTTCTTAATAATTATTCCAGCATGGAAGAAGGCGACTCGTCATTACTTCCTAATGGCTTCGATGCACAAAAAGCCGATTGTCTTATTCTTTCCGTTGCACTGAAATATAAAACAGAGGATAAGAATCCGATATTGTTGACCTCCGACAATCTCTTGCAATCCAAGGCACTTGGATTAGGCATTACAACAATTTCATTGCAAGATTTTCTTTCCGAAAGAAGATGATTGTAAGTTTACAAATGAATAGGATAAAAGAAATATGGTACTTGATGAAAATTTGGGAAGAGAATTTGCTATGCGCCCCCAAAGATAAAGAATAACGAACAATATCGGATAAAATATTGTACATTTGCACTGGCTTAGACAATGAGCCAAAATAGAAGTGGAATATCGGGAACAAATTGCATCGAAAAAAGAAGAAACCCTCGTATTGACACCACAAATGAGTTAAGAATCAATAAAAGCGTTAAATCTTCACCCTTTAGAATGTACCATTAAAGACTACAACCATATTTCTGACTTATTGCTTGCAAAATATTGAGTAATAATCGGTTGTAAATACTGATAGTGTAATAGTTTGACTGATATTAATTTTTCAGATAATATTACTTTTATAGATGATAATGCATTTTGGGAATGTACTAGTTTGACTTCTATACTTTTGCCCAAAAGTATTGCTGGTATTGGCGACAATGCTTTTACCGGTTGTACAAATCTTACGAAAATATATATAAATAGAGAGGAGCCTCCTTTTATTGAAAAGAGAACTTTTTATAGGACAAATGGTGAACTTGTTATATATGTACCTAAAGGATGTAAAGAACGTTATAAGAATAGTGAAACATGGAGAACTTTAAATATTATAGAAATGGAATGAAGAATTAGAAAAAGAATTTGTATGGAAATAGCATCTTTAGTAATTTCTATTTTGTCTATAGTCATATCAGCAATTGTTGCTGGAATCCCATTTTATCGTAAATATATAGAAAAGAAAACAAAAATAGCATTGATTGCTTGTGATGGAATAATCAGGGATGATATGATACGTATTGTGGTTACCTATGTAAATAAGAACTGGCAAAATGCAGTAATAATCAATAGCCATATTAATCTTTACTATCCTAAGTTACTAAATGAGTTTACGAAAGTGAATCATACATATAGTTGTAAGTCATTTAATCCGGTTGTGATAACGGAGAAAATGCATGCCTCTATTGAACTTGAATATTCTTTATCAGAGTTGAAAGAAGTGGATTTGGAGAATGCAGATGTATATGTACATACTGAATATATAGATTCTCAAGGCCAGAGGCTGTTTGATAATCATAGGATAGGAAACCTGTGCATGAGTGGAATAAGTACTAAGATGGTCTTAATAGAGTCTACTATGTATGAGTTACAAGGAAGAAGCATTTTAATGTCTATGAAACTTTAGTTGTTGGCGTGAGCAGGAAGCATCACTTCCTGCTCACGCCCTTTCTCACATTTAGCAATACTCCCTTCTGAACCAAAGCTCGAATATAGGGTCGGAGAAAGCATACTTGTTTCCTTCTTTCTCAATGAAATCACGTTCTGTCAGCATACGCTTGTTGCGTGTGATGGTCTGTGCACTGCCCAATTCATATTTCCGCACTACGGGGATGGAGTTGAAGCGGTATTCACCATCGGCTACAGCACGAAGCATGGCAGTTTGGGCAGCAGTCAGGTTCTCGGTGTCGTTCATGAACATAGGCATGTTGGTGTCTATCAGTTGGCGGGTACGGATTTCGATAATCTCATCTGTCACTTTTTCAGACGTACCGCTCCAGATGAAATAGCACAACTGTTGCAAATACCACGAATGGCATTTCACGATGTCGCACAGTTGTTCTGCTTGCTGTTCGCTGATTTCTTTGTTCGTCCGGTGGAAGGCATTGACGATGAAGGGCACCCATTCCTCTTTCTTTATCTTTTGCAGGAACAGTACTTGTCCGAAGCGGTAGAAGGGGTTAGAAGAATTGTTGAAGATGTCCATCATCATATGCCGCTTGCTTCCGTAAAAGCAATAGGAAACTTGTTGCTGCTTCTGCCAGGCAGAGCGCATTTTTCCCTCCATACTTTTGTAGCCGGGTAGTAGTGCCAGTTGTTGGAACTCGTCGATGCAGACAATCAGGTGTATGCCTTTGGCAGCTGCTATCTTTTCGGGTAGTTCCAGTATCTCCATGACACTTTTTTCTTCCAGTTCCAATTTCAGGTCAAAGGAGAGGGTATCGGTTGGGTCGCTCTTCAATGTGATACTGGGAGAAACGGCTTTAAGAAACTGTTTCACATCTTCAAGCCTCTTTTCAAGGGTGGAGGCGGCGCAAGAAATGACTTCTCGCGCAAAGATGCGGTAGAATTCAGCTTCCGTCTTGATGCTGAATGCATCAATGAAGCAGACACGGATATGCTTGTCTTCTTGTGTCAGTTCGTCCATAGCTACTTTTACAAGCGACGATTTTCCCCATCGGCGCGGTGAAATAAGCATTACGTTGATACCCGATCCAAGCAATTCTTTTAGTTGCTTTCGTTCTTCTACCCGATTGACGAAACTCTCTTTATCAACCAGTGTGCCGTATTGAAAAGGTGATTTCATAAGCTTTCTGTTCTTGATTTAATGACAAATATACAAATTATACATCAATGTATAATACATCTATGTATAATTTTGTTTGAGTACATGTGCAAAAACACCCACTTTTTGCACATGAAACGGAGAACGTGAGCAAAAAAGCCCTATTTTTGCTCACGTTATTGGTTTTGAATATGAGATTAAACACAAATATACTATGAAAAGTAAGACTCTTGCATTGATTCTATTATGCTGCGCCGCCTCGCTGGGCGCCAAAGTAAAGCTGCCTGCACTGGTAGGCGACAACATGATACTCCAGCAGCAGACTGAAGTGAAACTGTGGGGAACGGCTGCACCGAAAGCCGAAGTACGCGTCACGCCTTCGTGGAATGGACAGACAACGACTTGCCGTGCCGATAAGGATGGCCGTTGGTTGCTTGCAGTGAAAACTCCGGCAGCAGGATACACGCCTTATGAGATAACTTTTGATGACGGAGAAAAAACTACGTTGAAGAATATCCTAATCGGTGAAGTATGGCTTGCTTCCGGCCAGAGCAATATGGAAATGCCCCTGAAAGGCTTTGCCGGCTGTTGCATCATGAACGGAGCGGATGACATCATAGCTTCTGCCGAAAACAGAGGCGTGCGTATGTTCACCGTTCCCAAGCACCAGACTTATGAACCACAAACCGACTGCAAAGGTAGCTGGAACATATCTTCCATAGAAACCGCACCCGATTTCAGTGCGACGGCCTACTATTTTGCCACTTCGTTGAGCCGTGCCCTCCGGATTCCGGTCGGCATCATCTGTAGCGCTTACGGTGGAGCCACTGTAGAAGGTTGGATAAGCCGTGAACTGCTGGAAAACTATCCAGACATATCTCTCAACCCCGATTCCATCGAACGCCTGCATCCCATGCTCCGCCCCATGCTGATGTACAATGCCATGCTGAAGCCGCTTCAGAACTATACCATAAAGGGATTCATCTGGTATCAGGGCGAGTCTAACGTAGGCCGTCATGAAACATACGCCGAGCGTCTGGCCGATATGGTGCAGCTGTGGCGCAAAGAATGGGGACTGGGCGAATTGCCTTTCTACTTTGCCGAAATAGCGCCGTACGCCTATGGAGGTACCCAGCAAGAGAAAGCTGCTTACCTACGTGAAGCGCAATTCCGTGCCCAAAGCCTGATTCCGAACAGTGGTATGATTTCGACAAACGACCTTGTAGAGCCTTATGAGATATACAATATCCATCCCCGCAACAAGACAAAGGTAGGTCAACGCTTGAGCTATCTGGCATTGAACCTTACCTATGGATTGAAGCAGATACACTGTTTCGGCCCACAATATAAGTCATGGACTGCTAAAGGCAGTGAAGCATGGGTTTCCTTCGACCATTTGGAAATGGGTATCTGTCGCAACTATGACCTTCGCGGTTTCGAAGTGGCGGGTGAGGACCGTGTGTTCCATCCTGCCGACAAAGTATGGCTGCACTGGCAGACGAATGAAGTGGTAATCTCTTCAGAAAAGGTATCCCATCCCGTCAGCGTGCGCTATTGTTTCCATGATTTCCAGATTGGTACGATGATCGGTGGGAATGAATTGCCTACCATTCCGTTCCGTACGGATAATTGGTGAAAGAGTGAAAAGTATATAAACACTTTCATTATACTATAATATTGGGCGCGGGTTACGCGGAATCCACGGATGCAGTAAACTAAATCCGTGAAATCCGTGTAATCCGCGCCTAAAAGAAAATATCCAGAGGGTTTTGTTCCCCCTCTGTCTTTTATTGTTTCAGCAACTGTTCTGCTGCAAGTACCAGGAACATATAGTGGGACGAACCTCCTCCCAACACATACTCAGTCTGTTGCCAGAGGAACGGGAACGTCAGGAGTTCCGGGAAGTCGGGACGGATAAGAGCTGTACCGGAAATGACTCCACCGGGAATGTACGACCAGTCTGCGCGATTCAGTCCGTAGCCCACAGTGGCTGATTGTGCGCCGACACCCGAGGCGAAGGAAGCTTGGTTGGAGCCCGGGTGGCATCCGAGAATGAAGTTGAGGGCATTGAATACCGGTGCTTTCGGGAATATTTCCGGATAGGCGGTTGTCAGGAAGTAGTGCTGGAAGCCGAAACGCTGTATATCCCAGCCTGCACCCCAGATGTTCGGACGGTAGGGAACGCCATAGGGAGTCTCCTGTACTTGTTTGTTCAGTTCTTGTTCATATCCGGTCAAAGCTTTGCGGAAAGCTGCTGAAAAGGCTTTGGCTTTCTTGTTCTTCATCTGTGCGAACAGTTTTTCCACACGTGCCGTGTACCAGCCGATGCGGCCTATCTGCTTGATGATGAGCTCCTGGTTGTCCAGAATGAAGTCCATATAGGGTTGTTCGCCGGTGGTGAGGTACAGCTCTACGGCTGCTTGCACTTTGGGGAACAAGGCTCTGTTGTTGCCGCTTCCGGTAGAAGCATATACTTTGCGAGCAATGTCGAGGCAATGCACACTCAATGTATCATTGAAACTTTTCAATACACGTGATACGGCAGCCAGCTGGGCAGCTGTCGACAGTTCCCGTCCGGGGTTGTCCTCTGTAAATATCCAACGGTCGTCTTCATTACCGATTTTCCCGTCGGTCATGGCGGCGGCATCACCCAGAAGTACGTACTGGCGCAGGTCGTTGCAGATGATTCCCCGGTAGAGACGTCCCAGTGCCAGGTAGCCGTTGACTACCGTAAGGGCGCCGTTCTCTACTTGTTGCAGCAGGTCATTCTTACCGTCGGGCTGGTGGATTTCCGTCACACGGTTTATCTGGTCGATGGAAGTCACGTCGAGATTCGGGCGGAAAGCTTCGTAGGCCAGTGCCAGGATATAGGATTCTCCGGCTTGGGATTCGATGCGGAGGTCAAAGTCTCCGGCATCGTGCCAGCCGCCTATGTTCACTCCGGGAACCACTTCACCCGGTTTGAATTTGGACAGGCCCTCTTTCTGGTCGTAGCCGTCGATATGATTGTGTGCCGGTGCCATCCGGGCATCGTCCATGTGGCAGCAGTCGTGCCATACGCGGTATTTCTCGTTGACGCGCATGTGGCACATCTGTACGGGAAGGAAGTATTCCAGTACGGGTTGCCATACGCCACGGGCATATACGTCATTGTCGATGCGGAAGATAGGAGATACGGAGGTATCGTATTTAATCTTGTAGAGTCCCGGTTCCTTCACATCCGTGAAGTCCACCTTCAGATAGTTGTATCTCAGGAACTTGCCCCAATTGGCAGGAGTGACGTTCTTGACCACTTTCTCGCCGTCTGCGTCAATGCGGATGATTTGTGCCGTTTCCTTTCTATTGTCACGTATATCCATTTCGATGACGGCTTCCTTGTCCTGAGTGGGATGATAACCTATCTGTGAAGTCTGGATAACCGGCTGATACATCCAGTCGGCCACTACGTTCGGAGTGATAATCCATTTGACGGCCCCTTTGGTGACACCCGGTTTTATGTTGCTGCGCAGTACGAACCAGCCGTTGTTGTGGTTCATACGCCCGTCAAACAGTTGTAGGTCACCACTCAATGATTCGATGGTTACTTTGTTGTAAGGGTCGTCGGGGCGGGAGGTAAACTTACGGCCTTTGGCATAAGGTTCGCTGATGATGTCGTCGGCCACAATCGGGCTGTAACCTTTTCCTATCAGTTTGTCCATGTCTGCCAGCGATTGCTTGCCGTCATGATAGTTTCCCGTATGCAGATAGTTGGGTTGGGTTGTCATCAGGGGGGAGTTGGGCTGTTGCGGGAAGATGCCGCTCTGACCGTCCATAATCCAGGGCTTGCCGAAGAGGGAACCCGGGAAGAATTCAAGGTTGAAGCCCACTTTTCCGATGAATTCCTGGGGAATGGGGCGGTCCAGGTCTACGGTCACCTCTATGTGTTTACCTTTGCTTTCCACTTGTACCGTATATATAAGGTGGAGATCCGGGTAAATCATCGGGTTGAATCCGGTGAGGTGGCGTGAGGAGTCGGGATAGCAGAGCGTAGCGGTGATGCTGTTGTCGCTGAGCTTCCGGTCGAGTTGTTTCGGTACGGGCTGCCATTGTCCGGGGGTGGCTTCCAGTCGGATGTCTCCATTCGTTGCTACGCGGTGTCCATTCATGATGATACATACTCCTCCTTGGTGTCCCTCGGGATAGATGTCATCAAAAGCCATGACGTCTACTCCCTGGTTCTTGAAATAACCGGAAGATGTCAGCTTGAAATCTTGTGCATGCAGTGCACCGCTACTGCAGAGCAGTGCCAGGACGGATGCGAATAGAAAATGTCTCTTTCTCATAGTATCTATTTTTGAGTTACAGAATTCTCCACTAATATACGGACTAAAAAGGAAACGGATGGCTTTTGTTTGTAGCCAATAACGTTATGAAATGTGTCTTTTTCCTCTATTTTTATGATATTCATTGTTATATTTGTCAGACAATGGTGTTTGAACTGCCAGATACCAACGTTTGAGCTAATAAAAGCTGATGTCTGGTAAAACAAGGACTCAGTACCCAAAAACAGCCTTTATCGGAACCAATTGTATCCATTGAAAAAGGATGGTAGTGAGTAGTGGCAACTTGTTTTTTTGTACATTTGCAATGTAACTATGATTAATTCCTTAAATCGCTATATTATGAAACGTATGTTTTCCGTTTTTTTGCTGATTACAGTATGGTTGCTGGTTACACCTTTCCTGCAAGCACAGTCACACGTAGACAAGGTTTTAAAAGATGAAATAACCTCGGACTTGAAAGAGAATATCCTCTCTTTTTGGGAAAGATACAGCGTAGATTCTTCCGGAGGCTTTTATGGTTCATTGGGACGTGACGGTGCCCCGATAGCGGATGCTCCCAAAGGTGGTGTACTGAATGCCCGCATCCTTTGGACTTTTTCAACCGCCTACCGGATGTATGGCGATACTGCCTACCGTAAATTGGCTGACAGGGCGCAACGGTATTTCATAGATCACTTCATTGATTCGCAGTATGGAGGCGTATATTGGCTGATAAAAGCGGACGGTACCCCATTGGATACGAACAAGCAGACTTACGGCTGCTCTTATGCTATCTATGGGTTGTCCGAACATTTCAGGGCAACGGGCAACAATGAAAGCCTGCAAAAAGCCATAGAGCTTTATCGGATAATGGAGAGCAAAGTCAAAGATCCCGTAAATGATGGCTATATAGAATCCTTTACCCGCGAATGGGGAACTCCCCAAAAGCTGGGGTATGATGGAGATGGCATTGCTGCCAAAACAATGAATACACATATCCATGTATTAGAGGCATACACGGCTTTATATAAAGTATGGAAGGATAACAGCCTTTGCAAGCGCCTTGCAAAAGTAATAGACTTAATAACAACCAGGCTGTACAACCCACAAACACATCACTTGATATCATACTGTGATTTAAATTGGAATAATCTGGATGACATCGACTCTTACGGGCATGATATCGAAACTTCTTGGCTGCTGACGGAAGCTGCAGAGGCTCTGGGTGACCCGGAGGTTATCGGGAGGTGCAGGAAGGTATCATTGGAACTTGCAGATGCTTCCTTGAAGGAGGGCATCAACCCGATGGGAGCTATGATGTATGAACGACATAAGGACAAAATCAGGAAGGACGCTTCCTGGTGGTGCCAAGCGGAAACTGTGGTCGGCTGTATCAATGTCTGGCAACTGACTGGTGAACAATCTTATCTGGACAGTGCCGTCCGCACCTGGAACTTCATCAAATCACGGATGATAGACAAGGAGTATGGTGAATGGTTCAGAACGGTGCTGGAAGATGGAACTCCCCGCTACAAGGAGCCTAAAGCAAGTATGTGGAATTGTCCTTATCATAACAGCCGTATGGGGTTTGAGATTGATACCAGACTGAAATGACAACCTTTTATAGATTTGATATTATGAAGAATTTACGAATTTTCCAGTTTGGAATAGTTGTATTGCTGTGTGGTATATTATCTCTGCCGCTTTCTGCCCAGACGGAAGTGATGGCATGGAGCAATATCACGGGTGTCCGTGTAGACGGTGAATTGATAGACTTTGAGTCATCCCTGCGTGTCGGAACCTTGAAAGGAGATATGGAGATTACCGGAAAGGAGAAGCAGGTCCGTCCCGTTTTCCATCGTGAGGGGAATATGCAGGAAGTGACGGCTACTCTGCGAGGTGTAAAGTTCCATCAGAAAGTGACCGATAAGGGAAAAGGCTTGGTGGAGATTTCTATTGATGCGCTGTCGGACACTACTTTGAACCAGGCAGCCTATTACTGTATTGCTTTAAGTCCGGAAAACTACATTGATGCCAAAGTAAGGGTAAGTGGCAGGAAGCTGACCGTTACTTCGGCCAATAGGAAGTTGGAATTCAAGTTCAATAAGTCTGTAAAGGCCACGGTTGAAAAAGAGTCTACCGGTACTGTTGTGTATATCTCGCTGATGCCGACTCTGAAAAAGGCTGAGAGAACTGCATTGTCTATGGAACTGCATGCTTCTGGAGTGATAGATCATAGTGACGCGGAAATTATATTGGATATGCAGAATCCGGGAAGTCTGTTTACAGGTTTTGGAGGGAATTTCCGCCTGCAGAATCCTGCTGCCGACCCTAAAGTGATAGATTACTGTCTGGAAAACTTGCGCGTAGCTTATGGCCGTGTGGAATTTCCGTGGAGATTGTGGCAACCCGAAGAAGAATCCGATCCTATTGCCGTGGCACAGAATGGGGGACTGAACAAGCGGGTGGAGGAAAGTCTCCTCATGGCAAAGCGCTTGAAGGCGATGGGAATGCCGGTAATACTAAGCTGTTGGTTTCCGCCTGCATGGGCCATTGACGGAGGTCCTGCAAGTTATGCCCGTCAAGGTGGTGTCATTGCTTATCGTCTGGATAACCGGAAAAAGGAGAAGATTTATAAATCCATGGCAGATTATCTGTTGTATGCCAAACGGTATTATGGTATTGAGTTCTCCATGTTCTCGTTCAATGAATCGGATTTGGGTATTGATGTCCTCCACACTCCGCAGGAGCATGCAGATTTCATTAAGGAGTTCGGTGCTTATCTGGCAGGGTTGAATCTTCCTACCCGCATGCTGCTTGGCGACAATTCGGATGCCACTACTTTCGATTTTATCCTTCCTGCTTTGAACAATCCTGAGACTCATAAGTATATTGGTGCAGTTTCTTTCCATTCATGGCGTGGTTGTGATGATGTTACGTTAAGGAAGTGGGCGGATGCTGCCAAAGAGATTAATGTACCACTCTTGGTTGGTGAGGGTAGTACGGATGCCGCTGCTCATGGTTATGCCGAGATATTCAATGAGTCGACGTTTGCACTTTATGAAATCAATCTGTATACACGTATTTGTACGATTTGCCAACCATTGTCCATCTTGCAGTGGCAGCTCACTTCAGACTATTCGTTGTTGTGGGGAGGCGGCATTTATGGTTCCAAAGGTCCTTTGCGTCCTACGCAACGTTTCTGGAATATCAAGCAACTGGCCTCCACTCCGGCCGATGCTTTGGCCATTCCGGTCAGTAGCAGCAAGAAAAATGTAAACTGTGCGGCTTTCGGAAATATGGTGCGCGGAGAATATGCCGTCCATATGGTCAATAATGGGGCGGATTGCGAGGCTGTCATCTCCGGTATCCCTGCAGAAGTGAAGAAACTGAAAGTCTATGTGACCAATACAAAGGACTGCATGAAGGAAACTGCTGTGAAGGTAGAGAATGGACTGGTACGGGTACATTTGCCGGCCATCAGTTTCATTACTTTATTGTCAGGCGAATAACTCTAAAATTATATGTATCTTGCCCCGTCAGGGGAAAGTTGCCGTAATATAATGATGGCGAGGTACGTGAATTTACTGTTGTTGATACTGTTACGGGTGATTGTGTGTTTATAGGTAGCCGGAAGGAATGGAGGTATAAAATGTGTTCTGTAGGCTATATAAATGTGTTTGAACATTTATTCGGCAACAATTTTACCCTTTCAAAGAAATATTTGGGACACTGCAGAGAATTGTAAATCTCTATATTTGCATTAATTGGATTCTATTTATTTCATAGTATATCAAAATGAAAAAAATTCTATTTGCATTATGTGCGATTTTATGGTCAACAGTAGTGCTTGCCCAAGTACAGGCAAGAAGTAATGGTTTTGTCGTGACAGTCAAAGGGGTGGTTGTTAAGGTGGAGTTTTATACTCCCAATATTGTTAGAGTTTCGAAGACATTGGAGTCGGGCAATGTCAATCTGAGGAAAAGTCTGGCTGTGGTGCTTGAACCTACTCAGGTTGAAGTCAATGTTTCTCGGCAAAACGATATGGTAAAAGCTTCTTCTTCATTGTTGGAAGTTATTCTAGATTTAAATACGGGACGTGTCCAGTTCAGTAATCTGGATGGGAGTAAACTCTTGACTGAAAAAGACTACGGTGTCCAGTTGATGCCGTTGCAATATGTTCAGAGAATAAGGGAAAAGAAGGTGGAATCTCATGTTACTGGTGAGGTTGTACCTACTCAAAGTGCTCCAGGACAAAATACTCCCGGTTTGGATAGAGGAAAGATGCGGACTATTGTTGAGAATACTTATGAAGTGTCGCAATCATTTATTTTGGACGAGGATGAGGTTATTTACGGACTGGGCCAACAGCAGACTGGCAAGATGAATCAGCGGAACCAGCGGTTGGTTCTTGAACAAAATAACATGCAGATTGCTGTACCTTATTTCGCGTCTGTCAAAGGTTATGGTCTTTATTGGGATAATTATTCGATTACGACATTTGATGATACGCCTATGGGGACATCATTTAGATCAGAAGCTGGTGAAGCGATAGACTATTATTTTCTTTATGGTGGAAATGGCGATGCTACTGTAGCACTTTTGCGACAGCTTTCGGGACAAGCTCCTATGGTACCTTTATGGACTTTGGGCTTTTGGCAGTGTAAGGAAAGATATAAGTCGCAAGATGAGGTGGTAGAGGTTGCTGAAAAATATCGTAAATTGGGCGTACCGCTTGATGGGATAATTCAGGATTGGCGTTATTGGGGAGAGGATAATTCTTCTTGGAATGCGATTCAGTTTCTTAATCCAAATTTTTCCAGACCTCAAGAGATGTTTTCCAGTTTAAGGAAGATGAATGTGAAAATGATGATTTCTGTATGGCCGAGTTTTGGAAATGGAACGGAAATTTTCAAGGAACTTGATAAAAAGGGTGCATTATATCCTATGGTTTCTTCGCCCCGTGAGGCAAAAGTCTATGACGCTTTTAATCCGGAAGCTCGTGGGATAGTATGGGATTATATGAACAGGTATATGTTCCAGCTTGGTATGTCGGCATGGTGGATGGATGCTACAGAACCGGAATTTTATGGTGCCAAACAGTCTGATTTCAATTTTCAGACGAAAGAAGGGACTTTAAGAAATGTCCGTAATATTTATCCTCTGTACACTAGTAAGGCTATTTGGGATAATCAGCGTGCTACCACCTTGGATAAACGTGTATATATATTGACTCGTTCGGCCTATATAGGTTCGCAACGTTATGGTGCCGGTTCATGGAGCGGTGATATCCGTGCAAGTTTTGATGTTTTCAAGAAACAGATTCCGGCAGGTTTGAATTTTTCGATATGTGGCATTCCTTATTGGAATACCGATATTGGTGCATGGCATCCCTATGGCAATGTTTATAATACGGCACATAAGGACCCTGCTTACCAGCAGCTTTATGTGCGTTGGTTTCAGTTTGCTACATTTAATCCGATGATGCGCTCGCATGGTACAGGTTCACCCCGTGAAATTTATCAGTTTGGTGAACGTGGGTATTGGGCTTTTGATGTGCAGGAACAATACATTAAGTTACGTTATTCACTGCTCCCTTATCTTTACTCTACGGCTTGGCAAGTTACTAAAAATGGTTATTCTTATTTGCGCCAACTTTCTATGGAAGCTCCTCATGATACATCAACCTATCAGATTTCTGATGAATTTATGTTTGGAAGTGCTTTCTTGGTTGCACCGGTTGTTGAAGAAGATGCTGTTTCGCGTAGTGTCTATTTGCCCGATAATACTAAGTGGATTGACTTTTGGACAGGACAGATTCTGGATGGCGGGCAAGTAGTGGAACGTGCCACTCCTATAGAGATTATTCCGGTATATGTTAAGGCCGGCTCTATCGTACCTTTCACTACCAATGAGGTACAATATGCCACAGAACGGAAATGGGATAAACTTGAACTTCGTATTTATCCGGGCGATAATGGGGAGTTTGTACTGTATGAAGATGAGAATGATAATTACAATTATGAGTCGGGAGCCTACAGTGAAATTCCTATTACATGGGATAATGAAAAACGTTTTTTGACTATAGGTGATCGGAAAGGCCGTTTTGCAGGTATGGTTAAGAATCGGAAATTCATTGTGAATATAGCAGGTAGTTCTTCTTCAAAAACAGTTTGTTATAATGGGCGAGAATTAAGGATTGAATTTTGAATCTATCGTTTTTGAGGGGTGTATATTTTGTGCAAATGTGTATTTGTTTTGTTGCTTTATTATGGAGAAATGAACTATGAAACAAAAGCAGGCATAAAAATACTATTTTTTCTCCCTTATGTTTAATCTATGCTAAATAATTTTGTGAATGATATTTCATAGCTCTTTCTTGATGGAAAGAAGGGCTTTTGTTAAACCAAATTATTTAGTATTTATGAAAAATGTAAGGAAGTATTTAGGGCTTGTGTCCATGTCGTTGGTATGTGCCAGTCCTCTTGCGGCAATGGTTATACAACCGTTTGTAGGTGTTACCATTGTACAACAAAATGTCATTACAGTGAAAGGACAAGTGATGGATGAAAAAGGAGAGGCGATTATCGGTGCTAATGTCATTGTAGAGGGTACTGCCCAGGGAATGATTACTGATATGAATGGAAATTTTTCTTTTCAATGTCCTGTTGGGGCTATTCTAAAGGTTAGTTATATAGGCTATTTGTCACAAACAATTAAAGTCTCGGGAAATGCTGGTACATTGAAGGTCATTTTGAAAGAAGATGCAGAAACCTTGGACGAAGTGGTGGTTGTAGGTTATGGCATGGTTAAGAAGAGTGACCTTACAGGTTCGGTGGCTTCAGTGAATGTTGATGAAATGGCTAAGCGTAATCCGGTGAATATAGGTCAGGCATTGCAAGGTGCTGCTGCTGGAGTACAAGTCATGAGAAATGGCGGTGATCCTTCCGGAGAAACCACAATCCGAATTCGTGGTATCGGTACAGTCCAAGGTTCTGCCGATCCCCTTTATGTCATTGATGGTATTATCAGTAGTGCTTCTATGGTTAATCCTGCTGATATTGCTTCTATTGAAGTCTTGAAAGATGCCTCGGCAACTGCAATTTATGGTTCGCGTGCGGCAAATGGAGTGGTAATGATTACTACTAAACAAGGTGACAAGAACAAGAGTCGTATCAACTTTACTGCTAATTTATCGGTTCAGTCTGTAAACAATACGATAGATGTTGCTGATGCTGACTTGTTTACTTGGGGTGTTCGTCAGAGTAAAGCGGCGGATGGTAAGTCCTTGACCAATTTAGCTTGGGGAGAACAATATGCAGGGCAACTTCAAACTATAGACTGGCAGAAAGAAATGACACGGACTGCTTTGTCGCGTAATTATCGGTTATCGGCCTCCGGAGGCAGTAGCACTTCCAACTATATGGCTTCCATAGGTTATACAAAAAATGATGGTACCATTATCAATTCTTGGTATGAACGGATTACAGCCCGTGCTAATGCAGTCAGCAAAATTCGTGACTTTCTGACTGTTAATACTAATCTTGCGTATGTTCGTACTGGTAGTCACGGAGGTGGGAACATGCGGCCATATGCTTTGACGGTTCCAACTATGGACCATCTTGATGAAAACGGTAATTTGATGAATGTACCTATCAAATATCCTGACGGAAGTTATGGGGTACCTTTGCAAGAGATGAATGGGGATGTACCGAGAGGTAGTGACAATTTAGTGGCGAGAGCATACGATAATGACAGCAAGAATTTTACAGACCGGGTACAGATTGATTTTGGTTTGACAGTGGACATTTTGAAAGGCTTAACATTCAAAACCACCAACAGTTACAATGTAACCAATAAAAGTTCTTGGGATTATTCACCTCGAAATGAACGTACCATTACTTCTGATGGTTTGGATACCTTTTCCATGGAAATGAGTCGTAGTAGTGATTGGAACAGTGAGAACTACTTTAATTATATTTTTGATACAAAGGGGCATCATATCAATGCTATGGTAGGGCAATCATTCAATCAGTCGGTAGATGGATTTGAACTAAAAGGAAGCGCTAAGGATTTTCCTGCGGATAACTATCGTGACATCGCTTCTACATTGAATTCTACTACTAAAAACGTTGAAGGTGCTTTAAAAGTTAAAACTACCAGTCTTTCTTATTTCGGTCGTTTGATTTATTCTTATAAAGATAAGTATTTATTTACTGGTACAATCCGTCGTGACGGTTCTTCAGCTTTCGGACGTACAAATCGTTGGGGAACTTTTCCTTCAGCTTCGGTAGCTTGGCGACTGAATGAAGAATCTTTTATACCTTAATTCCGCAACACTATTATAAAATATTTTTTTTAAGTACCTGAGCAACAA
>OGNO01000670.1_pt1 | contig 21624 bp, 17 predicted proteins | sample 1573491 | NCBI WGS metagenome assembly OGNO01 (sample SAMEA2581900, study PRJEB24529) | metagenome | biome: Human gut stool | place: China | collected 2011
CTACTTTCGAAGCGCGGGAGGCACGAACTAGGGGCTGCTCGCCCCTAGTAACCCCGAAGAAGAAGGCTCCAAGCAAAAATGCTGGAGATTCGCGCATACGCGCGAAGATCTCTTAACCGCATTTTTGCTCTGCGCCGATTTGAAATAAGTTACGGGAAAGGTTGATGGATATGGCAGAAGCAAAGAAAAAGACTGAGACGATCCGGTTGTTTTCGGACGGCGGAAAGTACAAGGGTGACCTGTTCGTGAGCGTGAACGGTGTGAACTACCAGCTGCAGCGCGGAAAGAACATTGAGGTGCCCCCGGAGGTGGCGGAGGTCATCCGCCACAGCCAGGAACAGGACGACCAGACCGCTGCCCGCATGGAAGAGCTGGCGAATAAGGCGTAATTTTAACCCTCTCAGTGCGCAGTCCGGCATGGCCGGAGCTGCTTACAGCTCCCCCGAAAAGCAACGGCGACGACCGCCGCCAGTGGCGGATTGAGGGAGGAGTTGTTGGGGCCGCGGCCAGCAAGACACAAGCACAATACTTTGTGCGAAGTGGATGCTGGGAGCCGCAACCCGATAGCCCTGCTTAGATGTATCCCCCCGGCCCGGCGGCACACGCTGTGCCGGGGGTTATTTGTTTGGAGGTCTTTTATGACAGTAGGAAAGGTAATTGCAACGACGACGACCGCCGCCAGTGGCGGAAACAGGGAGGAGTTGTTGGGGCCGCGGCCAGCAGGACACGAGCACAAAGCTTTGTGCGAAGTGGACGCTGGGAGCCGCAACCCGGGTTGCAGATGTGAAAGGATGGAATAAGCGTGACAGTAGGAAAAGCAATCGAAACCGCAGACCGGCTGCGGCCCAACAACGGGTTTGACCGCGAGCTGAAGATCTTATGGCTGCGGCAGGCGGATGCGGGGCTGAGAAAGAGCGTGGTGGACAAGAGCGACACCACCGATTTTGATGCCGTGGGTGCGGACATCTTATACGACCGGGAGCAGGAGCTTTTGCGGCAGGACGCGGAGTTGCTGCTGCCGGAGCCCTACAACAGCTACTATGCCCACTATCTGGCGGCACAGATGGACGCGGCCCTGGGCGAGACCGACCGCTATGCCAACGAGATGCAGCTGGCCAACGAGAACCAGCAGGAGTTTGCAGCCTGGTGCAGGCACACCTACCTGCCCAGGATGGCCACGAAGTGGAGGTACTGAGATGGCACTGCCGAGTTTATACAGCATCTCGACGGGGAAGAGCATCCAGACGGCCTTTGGCGGCCTGAACGAAACCTACGGCTGCGCCGAGGCGGAGTTTACCGAGATGAAGAACTTTTCCAGCCGGGGATACCCCGCACTGCAGACCCGGACACCCCGGCGCACCATGCGGGCCATGGGCCGCTGCAACGGGATGTACCACCTGAACGGCCTGCTGCTGTGCGAGGGCACCACCCTGCGCTACACCGAGGACAGCGAGGACGACGTGGCCACCGCGGCTGCGGGCGGGGAGATCGTGCTGGAAAACGCCGTGACGGACGGCGAGAAAATTATGATCGGCATGGGCACGAAGATCCTGATCTGGCCGGATGCCAAGAGCTTTGACACGGCCACCGGCAAGCTGGAAGCCCTGAGTGCTGCATGGAGCCAGACCGGCACGGTGACCATTGCCCCCTGCGACGCGGGCGGCAAGACCTACACCGTGAGCAGCGTGGGCACCACGGAACCTTCCGGCCCGGCGGACGGGACGACGTTCCTGAAACAGAACTCCTCTTCCAGCAAGTGGGCCTATGTGAACGTGCTGGAGCAGTACGATGCCAAGAGCGGCAAGTGGGCGGAGATCCTTTTGAATAGCGTGAAGATGACCCTGCCCGGGCTGGCCGCTACGGGCTTCAGGAAGGGGGACACCATCACGGTGGAGCAGGTGCCCGGGCTGGTGGAAGAATATCTGGCCGAGGGCGTGAACGGCGAGGTGACCATTGAACAGATGGACGGGGACAGCATTGTGCTGACCGGCAGTCCAAAGACCGAGAGCGCACGCTATTACGGCAGCTTTACCGTGACGGCGGGCGGTACCACCTGGAAGAGCATGAACGGCAGCGAGAGCGCCACAGCGGGTGGTGCAGCCATTACCGCACGGCGGCGGGTGCCCCGGCTGGAATATGTGACCGAGAACGCAAACCGGGTATGGGGCTGCAACAGCGAGGAGAACGTGATCTACAGCTGCAAGCTGGGCGACCCCACCAACTGGTACAGCTACCGGGGCATTGCTTCGGACAGCTACGCCGTGAACGTGGGCAGTGACGGCCCCTTTACCGGTGCGGCCACCTGCATGGGCTATGTGCTGTTCTTCAAGGAGAACTGCCTGCACAAGCTCTACGGCAGCCGCCCGGCGGACTATCAGCTGGTGAGCGTACAGTGCCGGGGCGTGGCCAAGCAGGCCAGCAAGAGCATGTGTGTGCTGGCAGAGGTGCTGTACTACCTTTCCCCTGACGGCGTGATGGCCTGGGACGGCAGCCTGCCGGTGAAGATCAGCGGCGGACTGGACAACACCTGGCTGATGAACGTGCGCGGGGCGGTGGGCGGTGTGCTGGACACCCGGTATTACCTGCATCTGCGGGTGCCGGGCCGGAACGAGACCCGGCTGCTGGTCTACGACACCGAGCGGCGGCTCTGGCACGAGGAGGACACGGCGGCAGAAGAGAATGCTTCCGGCTGGGCGATGTGCTCCACAGGGCGGCAACTCTACCAGTGGGACGGCGTGAACCTGTGGGCCACCGAACCGGAACGGGAGGCCGACCGGGACACCGACACGGCAAAGGCGAATCTGGAACAGAAGGTGGGCTTTGAGGCTGTGAGCGGAGACATTGGACTGAACATCCCGGCGGACAAGTACATCAACCGGGTGTTTCTGCGGGTGGATGCCCTGACGTACAGCGTTGTGGAGCTGCAGGCCAGCTATGAGGGCGGGGCCTGGGAGACACTGGGCCAGGCAGCCGTTCTGAACAAATACACCCGGGTCAACCTGCCCTTTGTGCCGGAGCGGCACGACACCATGCGGCTGCGGATCAAGGGCACCGGGCAGATCGCGGTGCGGAGCATTGCGTTCAGCATGGCAGAGAGCCGGGGCAACCGGGTGGCCGGAGGGGAGCCGAAACGATGACCCTCTCAGCGCGCAATGCACCTGCGGTGCAGTTGCTTGCAGCTCCCCCGAAGGGCAACGGCGACGACCGCCGCCAGTGGCGGATTGATGGAGGAGCTGTTGGGGCCGCGGCCAGCAGGATGCGAACGGAGTGAAGCAGACGCTGGGAGCCGCAACCCGATAGCTCTGCTTAGAGGAAGGAGATTTTATATGGCAGATATTACGAGGCTTGGCGAGATCGCCATGCCGAAACTGAGTGACAACATGGCCCCGGAGGACAGGCGGAGCATCAACAACTACCTGGTGCAGCTGCGGGACCAAATGATATACATGATGCAGAACCTGGACGAGACGAACTTCAGCGACACCATGCGGGACAAGCTGGTGGCTATGGGGCTGAAGGTGGAGTAAACGAAAGGAGACAGTGAGAAGATGGCAAGAGGAGAATGGTGGGAGTACCTGATCCCGGGCCACAATGTGGGGCTGATGGTAGGGGATGTGTATGACGGCATTACCGGCAACAGCGAAAAGAATGCGGGCACCGGCGTGTTTGGAACCAGAAAGAACGGTTCCAACAGCTACCAGTACGCCCAGAGCAATGACCGGGTGACCACGGCAAAGAACAATTTGGATTACATCAAAGGACAGAAGCCCGGGGAGTATCAGAGCGAGTACGGCAGCCAGATCAGCGGCACGCAGAGCCAGCTGGACAAGATGAACCGGGACGGCTTTTCTTACGACTACACCAAGGACGCAGCTTACCAGCAGTACAAGAACCAGTACACCCGGGGTGCGGAGCTGGCCAGCGAGAACGCTGCCGCCAACGCTTCGGCCCGCAGCGGCGGCTACGGCAACAGCTGGGGCACTTCCAGCGGGCAGACGGCCTACCAGAGCACCATGAACGGGCTTTCGGACGTGGCAGACAGCTTATACAACCAGGCTTACAACGAATATGCCACCAAAAAGAGTGACCTGGGCAACCGGCTGAGCTCTTTGCAGCAGCAGGAAAAGCTGGCGCAGGATGCTTACAACACCCGCCTGAACAATTACTATGGCCAGCTGAACAGTGCTCAGACCGAGTATGCCAACGCGGTGGGGGCCAACCAGAAGAAGGATGCGAACAACACCAACTTCTGGGGGAACGTATTGCGGATCGGTGCACAGCTCGCCGGGCCGCTTATCGTGAAGATGATGACGGGTGGCTTGCTCTGAAGACCGGTGTGGGGCCCTGCGACAGAGGACAGAAAGAAGGGAACTTTATGTTATTTGATACCTTACGGAGAAAGAACCAGGCGGAACAGGAAGAGCGGGAATGGAACGCCAACCGCCCGGCGGACTATGTGAGCCGGAACAAGGACGCAATGGACAGCCTGACCGGGCAGATCGGCAGCGGGTTCGACTGGGACACCGGCAGCAAAGCCTACCAGCAGTACCGCGCCCAGGCCCAGGCCAATGCTGCCGCCAGCGCGGAGAACGCCCAGGCCAACGCGGCGATGCTGGCGGGTGGGTATGGCAGCAGCTACGCCGACAGCGTGGCAAAGCAGGGCCAGCAGCAGGCGCTGAGCGGCATTGACAATGCGGTACCCGGCCTGAGAGGCCAGGCACTGAGCGAATACCAGAAACAGCAGAACGACCTGCTGAGTGCCCTTTCCGGCATGGCCAACACCGAGGCGCTGGATCGCAGTGCCTACGGCAGCAATTTTGCCAACTACACGGCGTGGCAGAATTTCCTTGCCAACCAGAGCGAACAGGCCCGGAACGAGAACGACAACTACTGGAACAACCTCTGGAACACGGTAAAGAACATCGGCTCGGCGGCTCTGACGGCCTACGATGGGTACAAGGGGTACACGCAGCAGCAGTGGGAGAACGACTTTGCCCGGGAACAGTGGGAGTACAACAAGAACCGCACCGACCAGAGCGATGCCCTGAACGCCTATCAGCAGGCGTTCAACCTGTACACCCAGGGAGCCGGGGATGCTTCTGCCGATGTGCTGAACCGGTACGGCCTGAACAAGGATGCCTTTGCCAACTACACCGGCGCACCGGTGACCCGGGACGATCAGGCAAGCGTGCTGACCACGGCGGCTTCCCTTGTGGCAAACGGCAACAGCGAGGCGGCGGCCAACCTGCTGAAGATGTACGGGCTGGACAGCAATGCAGCCGGTTCTTACGGCACCATTGCAAAACGTCAGCTGGCGACCCAGCTGGCAAAGGCGGCAGCTACGAAGAGCAGCAGAAGTTCGAGAAGTTCCGGCGGCTCCAGCAAGAGCGGAAGCGGGTGGACAAACAGCCAACTGCTGACGGCGCTGGGTAAGTATCAGAGCCTGAAGGATGATGACCCGACCAAGAGCGTCTATGCGAACATTCTGGCCAGCGCCGGAATGCTGCCGGACGGTGACACGGGCACAACAGCAGCGACCGGAACTGGCAGCGGGCTGATCGCCCCGCTGGCGAATCCGAACAAGTGGGCCCTGCCCGGGGGAACCACGGGAGGGAGCACGGGTAAGAGTACCGGAATGCCGTACAGCAATGCCCTGAGCTATGCAAAGGGGTGGAGTGCAGAAGGGGTGGATTCGGATACGATCTATGCCAGGCTGGTCAACATGGGCATAAATGATGACGTGGCGGCCAAGGTCTGGAATGCGATGGGATGGTAAGGAGAACAAAAATGGCATGGACAGCAGAACAGATGGCCCAAAAGCGGGCCAAACTTCAGAAAAAAACCAATGCCGCTGCTGGTGGGGCAGAACCCCTCAGTCAGCGCAAGAGCGCTGACAGCCGCAACCCGTTAGCCCTTGGCAGTACGGGAAACTCTGTGTCGGACAATAGCAATCCATGGACGGCGGAAAAAATGGCCGAAAAACGTGCGGCACTGCAAACCCAGAAACAGCAGACGGGCACCGACCTGTACTCCACGGCGCTGGAGGATTACCGGACAAGGAACAACCTGGGCTTTGCGGATGCCATGGACAACCGGAGCGACGAGCTGAACCGGCAGAAGGTGACAGTGAGCCCGGCGGGGAAGGGAACGTGGTACGGACAGCAGGCCCAGAAGCTGAAGAACAGCTATGCGGAGTACAGCCAGCCGGATGCCTTTGACCAGGCCAACCAGTGGTTTGACCAGCCTCGGAATCAGGAGCTTGTGAACAAGCTGCTGGAAAAGAAGAGCAATTATACCAGCTATGCCGAGACCGGCACCAGCAGAAACGGGGCCAGCGCCGGGGATGGTAGCATCGACCCCTTCCGCACCACGGGAATCAAGGGGAAGGTGGGCAACACCTACAGCACGGCGGACCTGAAAAAGCTGGGGTACACGGACACGGAGATCCGGCAGGCCAGGGAGTATCTGGACACCATGGAAGAAATCCCGGAGTGGAAGCAGCTGGCCCGGCGGACGGCAAACACCGTGGGCGGCGTTGCGGACACCGTGGCCGCTGCCCCGCTGATGGGTGCGGAGTACCTGGTGCAGGCCGGAAAGAACATCCGGCAGAGCAGCGAGAACCGGAAAGCACTGGAAGCAGAGCTTGCCCGGAACCCCCGCGAGAAGAACCTGTATGACCAGCTGATGGAAACTGACATGGACTACCAGCCCAAGTACAGCACCGGCGACCTGTTGCAGCAGGGATTTACCCGGCAGGAGATCGAGGACATGCGCAGCCGCATTGCCGGAACGGAAGCAAAGGGTGGCATCGACACGGAGAAGAGCGTGGGCTACCAGCTGTACAACCGGGGCCAGCAGCTGACGGGCGCGGCCCAGAGCGGCCTGACCGATGTGCAGCGGACCGTGCAGGGCGTGGCGACCAGCGCGGCAGAGAACCTTGCCGTGGCTGCCATCAACCCGGCGGCGGTGCTGCCGGTGCTGAGTGCCCAGGGCGCTGCGGATGCCATGGGCAAGAGCGCGGCCAAGGACGAAAGCGCAGGCAAGGCGCTGGTGGGCGGCGTGGCCAAGTTTGGCGCAGGATGGGCCATCAACAGCGTGGGTGCGGCTGATCTGGCAAGAACCATGGGCGCGGACTACGCCAGAAATTCCGTGGCGGGAGCTGTGGCAGACAAGATCCGGGCGCTGGCTGGGGATTCGGCCTTTGCGGCGGCACATCCGGCAGTTGCCAACGCCATTTCCGGCGGCATTGACAACGCCGTGCAGGCCTTTGTGGAGACCTACGCCGACAAGGCCATTGATGCGGCCCTGGGAGACAGCGAAGCTGCCCAGACCATGTTTACCACGGACACGCTGGTTCAGGCGCTGGAAGCGGGGCTGACCGGCGGCGCGTCCGGTGCACTGGGCGGCGCTGTGGGCACAGGGCTTTCCAGGATGAACGCGGGAGATTCCAGCCTGCGGGGCAACGTGGAGCGGTATGCCGCTCAGGACGAATACGAGCAGGCGCTGAAGGAACACCAGCGCCGGGAGGAGCTGGCACGGGAACCGGAACCCCTCAGTCAGCGCGTGGGCGCTGACAGCCCCCCTAATAGTGGGGCCCTTGGCATGTCGGTGGAGTCTGATGGGACTGAAAAAGGCTCTGCTGACCTGAAAGCGGCGGGCCCTGCGGCTGAGGGCAACAGTGCGGAAACTGCTGCCATATCGGACAACTTGGCTGTGCAGACGTTTGCAGAAGCGGCGGCCGGTGACAGCCTGACAGGCAAGACCATCAGGCTGTTCAACCCGGAGGCCGGAAACGAGGCAAACCGCGCGGCTTTTGAGGAAGCCTATGGGGTGAAGTTGCCGAGCACGGCTGCGGCTACCTGGCGGATGCTGCGGGAAGTGGCGGCACAGCGCAGCCAGCAGAATGCTGTTGAGAACGCTGGGGAAAGTGTGGAAAGCTCCACGGAAACAGCAGCGGACGGTGCAGAACCCCTTAGTCAGCGCATAAGCGCTGACAGTCCCCCTAGTATGGGGGCCATTGGCAGGACGGGAAACGTTGAGCTGACAGCGCAGAATGGAGCTGACCGGCAGGCTGTGATGCAGTCGGTCCCTGTGGAAGAAAGCACCCTTGACGGGATGGACAGCAGCAACAGCCCGATGCGGGAGACCTACGGCATGGAAGCACCGAAGACGGAGGGCCAGAAGCAGGCCCGGACGGAGCAGGTGCTGCGGAGCTGGAAGGTGGGCGAAAAGGCGGCGCAGGAGATCAGCCTGAAACAGCCGGAAGGCGTGGACAGTGACCGCTATGCGGCGGCAGCATCCACTCTGTACCGGTTGGGCCAGATGGAGGACGTGAAGACCTTTGACCAGGCGCTGGAGCTGGCGGGCACCGGCAGCGGCATGGCGGCCAACGTGAACTATGTGCTGGGCAACCTCAAGGGCCGGAACGCGCTGAAGATCGCCTACACCTACGGCAGGGATGCGGCAGAGACCCGGTGGGCCAAGAGCCAGCTGGGCGGAAATCTGACGGAACAGAGCCTGACGGGCAGGGGTGAGACCATTTACAAGGGGACCTTGCGCAATGCGAACGACGCTGGAAGCCAGGTGATCGAGCTGAACGCGGCAGCAACCGGCACCACGGCGGTTCTGAAAAACGTGCTGCAGAACGGTGCGGGACAGGCAGACAGCCGGGTGCGGGCCTATGTGGACACGGAGACGGCCCGGATCTTCTTTGGAGACAGCGCACAGGATACGTTCGGCACGGTGCTGCACGAGGACTACCACTGGTACAACGCACTGGACAGCGAGGGAGCAAAGACTTTGCAGGACCATGCCCTGCTGTATCTGGCCAGGAGCAGCGGCTTTGAGACCGTGGACGAGATGATCCGGGAGAAGATGACCGACTATGCCCAGCAGAACCTGACCTATGAGGAAGCTGCCGAGGAGCTGGTGGGCGATGCCTGGCGAGGCATCTTCTCCAATGAATCCGATTTCAAGCGCTGGGTGGAGTTCCAGCGCGGGCAGGCCGAGAAGAACAGCGGCAGGGCCGGAACCATCCGCACCGTGATGAACCGGGTGAAGGAGATGCTGGGCGGCATTGTGAGCCGGGCAAAGGAAGTGCTGACCCTTGACCCCGACAACCGGGCGGCCCTGAAGGCCCAGCGCCTGGCCGAGAACGAGCGCAGAATTTTACAGGACGAATACTTTGCCCACGCTGAAAAAGCGATGGACAACCTGCGCAGTGCAAAAGAAAATGCCGCTGCCCTCAAGACAGAGAGCGCGGCGGAAGGACGCAGTATGCGGTTCCAGCTGCAGGAGGGGGAGGAAACCCTTGAAAAACAGCTGAACCGTAATCTTGGCCGGTTGGAACAGATGACACCGGCGGCTGAAATCACTGGAAAAGAAATTGAGTACGGTGCTACCAGCAAAGAAAATGCTGAAAATATCGTCCGATTCTTTGAATCCATTGGCGGAAAAGTAGAGCGTGATGGATTTGGTGTGGTGGAACTGACCCGCAAGGGAGCCAAGGCAACCGTGCAGCATGGAAACGGCCCGGTGAAGCAGATCGCTGCAGCGGCCATTCCCAACGTAATCCGGTACGGTGAACAAATTGGTTTCGTGGAAAACTGGAAAGGACGGGGGTACAACACTCATACCTTTGTGGCTCCGGTTGTGGTGGACGGTATCAAAATCTATGAGGCTGTTATTGTAAATGAGTATACTGTTCCGAATGCGGCGAGCAAATTCTATGTCCATGAGGTATGTGGTTCTGATGGTAGCCTGCTGACCATTGAGAATGGGAAAATAACAAAAAAAGAAAGCAGCCTTACCACGGTACTCAAAACCGAGCAGGGCGATGAAGCCCCTAAGCTGCTTTCTAAAAACAGTATAGCACAAGAAAATGCCGAAAGCAAGGGAAACAGCGAACCTGTGAAGAAATCGGTGCGGTTCCAGCTGAGTGCTCCGGTGGAGGTGGACAAGAACAAAGACCTTGTGGCCGTGCACAACCTGACCGCCGAAAACCTGCAGGAAGCGCTGGAGCTGGGCGGGATGCCCTCGCCGTCTATTGCGGTTGTGAAAGCCCAGGAAGGTCACACCAAGTATGGCCCCATCTCGCTGGTGTTCAACTCCGATACCATTGACCCCATGGTGAACCGGGCAAACCGTATCTATGGTTCGGATGCCTGGACACCCACCCGGCCCAATGTGGAGTTTGAAGTGAATTACGATGCGATGCGGGACTTTGAAAGCAAGGTGGATTCGGCAAGCAAAGATGCGTTTGAAGGAAAATTTGCGAACAGCGCTGCGTTACAGCGCCTTGGAATTGAAGAGACGAGCAGCTCCGACCGGGCAGAGCTTGCCCAGCGCCTGGAGGAAAACACGGCAGTGCAGCTGGCCTATCTGGAAGCGAAAGGTAAGACTGTGGAGCCGGCGTATAAGACAGAACGGGACCAGTTCGACAGCCTGGGCAATGATACCCTGGAAAAGGTGATCGAACACATTGGCGCGGATGAAATCAAAGCTGCATTCGAGGGTGGTGACTTTGACCAGCTGGATCAGCTGGCAGATAAAGCGGCGGACGCACTGGAAGAAAAGTATACTCACGGACAGCTGGAGGGCCAGAACCGGCGTTGGCAAATGCGCATTGACAAGATGAGGAATGACAACCGTGGACGACTGTATGGGATGCTGGAGCACGCCTACAAAATGCTGACCGATACCAATGCCGGAAAGCAGGCGATGGATGTGGAAGCGACCAGGGAGGCTATCCGGCAGGAAGCTCCGGCAGAAGATGTGAAGAACTGGGTGTATGACCAGTTGGGAAATGTTCTAGGACAGAAGGGAATCCGAAACGGAAAAGACCGTTTTACTCCGGCAGGGATAAAGCGCAGTTTTGCCCAGCTGCACAACAGCTACACGCTGGAAAACCTTGTGGCTGCTATGAATGCTCAGAATGCACGAGGGCAGGATACATGGGGCCTTTCGGCCAGCACCCTGATGAGCACGGCCACGGCGGAGTACCGGAACCTGGACGAAGTGCGGGCGGACAAAGGCCGCTTGCAGCAGATGCCGGAAGAAGAGTACAAGGCGCTGCTGGAAAAGGCAGATGACCAGATCAGCGATATCCTTGACAAGCTGCGGAGAGAGACTACGCCCCATGCAGACAACAGCTTTGAAGAGCGGGAAATCCTGGGCGGCATCCTGATGCAGGCCGCACAGGGAAAACAGACGGCGGCAGCCATTGGAAAGGCCTTTGCAAAAGAGGGGTATACCATTGGCAAGGACACGGCCCAGATGATCCTGAACCTGTACAAGAACGTGGCTGCTATTCCCACCGGGTACTTTGAAGCGAAGCCCCAGCGGGCCGTGGGCTTTGATGAGGTGCGGGCGGCGATTCTGCCCGACAACACCAGCAGCACCCTGATCGACAGCCTGAAAGAGACCGGCATTGACGTGAAGCTCTACAAAGCCGGGGACGATGCCCAGCGCACGGCCCTGCTGAACAAGGTGCCGAACGTCCGTTTCCAGCTGGCCGAACAGGCGGAACGGGACGCGCGGAAGAACACCCAGCGGCAGGCAAGCCGGGCCATTGCGGACAACAGCGCGGCGATGGAGACGCTGGCCCAGATGATGGGTGTGACCCACGGTGTGCGGATCAGCCAGGATTCCATTGACGGGCTGGCGGTGCGGTGGACAAAGGCCAACGGCAGCAGGGCCGACCGGACGAAGATTGCCGGAGAGACCCGGGCGCTGGTGGAGTACATGACGGCGGACGGGGCCAGCATGAGCAAGGCCAGCGCGCTGTCTGAGACCATTGCGGATGAGATTCTGAGTGGGGCCACCTACCGGAATACCGAGCTGTGGGACGAGTACCCGGAATACCACGACCTGAGCTACACGGTGAACAAGGACGGCCCGGCCAAGGCGGAGCTGGTGAAGCGGTACGGGACGTGGAGCGAAGCGGTGGCGGAGGCCCGGAAGCACGGCGTGAAGCTGCGGCAGGCAGAAGGCGTGCGGGACGGCAACCCGGCGGAAGTGTATGAAGCCATCGTCAACGACACCCGGGCCATGGGCGGCACCAAGGAAGGGGCAGCGGCCTTGTTCCGGGGCGCGGCCCAGGCGGCAGGCGTGGACGGCGCGGCCAGCATGGAGAGCACCGAGTGGCTGGATGTGCTGATGAACGTGCACGATGCCATCAAGCCCAGGATGATGAGCCGCTTTGCGGATGCTGCCGAGTACGAGGATGCCAAAGTGGAACTGGCCGACCGGATGCTCGGTGATATCCTGAACGTGCCGGAGATGACCGATGCACAGGCCATCTTTGATGGGTTCCAGCGCTGGCAGCGCCAGGCTGTGGCTGCTGCCGTGGGCGAGGAGAACGCGGAGCAGGCGCTGAAGGACCTGCGGAAGATCCAGAAGGACCAGAAGAAAGAGTTTGACCGGAGATTGTACGAGAATGGCAGGAGCAGCAACCAGAGTGAGGCAGTACGGCGTGTGGCTGAGCTGGAACGAAAGAATGCGAAAGCAGAAAAGCTGCTGGACGAAAATCTGGAAACGCTGGGTGTGGACATTACGAACGTTGGCGACCTGACCGAAAAACTGGATGTGCTGAAGGAGAAGTACGAACGGGAACTGAAAGCAGAGAAAAAGCGCCTGCGAGAGGAACGGCAGCAGATGCTGGATGAGGCAAAGCTTGAGATCAGGCAGCTGAAACGGGAGAATCAGGCACTTTCCTATGAGGTTGCCGGCGAACAGAAACGGGCCGATTCGGCAGAGTGGCAGCTGATCCATCAACAGAACGAGCTGCTGGAATGGGAGCAGGAAAACCAGCGCAAGGCACAGGCGTGGCAGGAAAAGCAGGCCCAGCGGAATGCGATCGCAGTTGAAGTGGCCCGGCAGCAGCGGGACGAGGACATTGCCATTGCAAAGAAGCTGGCTGAGAAGCGGGTACAGAAAGCTCGGGACGGCCGGCAGAAGGACGAGCTGCGGCGGGGCATCCGGGCCAATGCTGCCCAGCTGAACCAGATGATCCTGCGGCCCAGCAAGGACCGGTATGTGCAGCCCCACCTGATCCAGCAGGCGGCAGAGGTGGCAAAGCTGGCGGATATGACCCTGCTGAACGACCACGCCGTGGCCAGGCTGACGGCCCTGCGCACCAGCATCATGCAGTCGATGGGAGCCGAGAACAGCTCCAACGGCATCAGCGAGGACTGGAAGCTGAGCAAGGTGCCGGAGCTCATCGACGCGCTGCAGGCTGACCTGAATGCCAGCAAGCAGGCCCAGCTTGACCGGCTGAACCAGCAGCTGACAGAGGCCGAGGCACTGCCGGACAGCGAAAAGGCCGAGATGCTGCGTGACCGGCTGAGAAAGCGGATCCGGGAGACCGAGAACCGCACCTATCTGCCCATGACGGTGGACCAGATGCGGATGCTGAAAGCCATTACCACCAGCACACTGCATGTAATCCGGACGGCAAACAAGACCCTGAGCTTGCAGAAAGCCGAAGCGGTGGACAAGATCGCCAACGAGGCGGCTGCAGAGGTGCGCCAGAGCAAGGGCAACGATGGAAAGCTGCGGAGCGCCCTGACCAGGTACAACCTGGACATGCTGGGGGCTGGCCGTGTGTTCCGGATGCTGGGCGGCTACGCAAAGAACAGCCAGATGGAGAAGCTGGGCACCATGCTGAATGACGGCCAGCGGGAACAGACCCGGATCACTGTGGAGGGAACGAAGCTCTTTGACAATGTGACGGGCAAGGCGAACCTGAGACAGATGGAAAAATTCGCCGGTCCGGGCGCGGAGCTGGTGGACATTGGCCTGAAGGACAGCAAGGGTCGGGCTGCACCGTTGACCCACGCCCAGCTGTGCAGCCTGTACATGCACCTGCAGAACGCCGACAGCCGGGAGCACCTGCTGAACGGTGGCCTGACGATCCCGGATGCGGAGGAGTACAACAGGGGCGACATTGAGAAGGCTTACCAGAAAGGCCAGACCGTGAAGATCGGGATGCTGAAGGACAGCGCGGGAAACCCCATGGCCGACACCGTGATCCAGGCCGTGGAGAAGGCCATGACCGACTACGACCGGGCCTGGTGCGAGGACATGAAGAATTTCTTCGGCAGCTACACCACGAACCTGATCAACGAGACAAGCATGAAGCTGCTGGGTTACCAGCGGGCCACCGTGAAAAACTATTACCCCATTGCGGTGGACAAGACGGCGCTGGCGACCCAGATCGAGGGCGTGAAACTGGATGCCACCATTGAGGGCCGGGGCTTCCTGAAGAACCGTGTCAAGAGCCAGATGCCCATCCTGCTGGAGGAGTGCAGCAGCGTGGTGCAGCGGAGCCTGCGGGACACGGCAGCCTACGCCGGACTGGCGGCACCCATCCGGGATGTGCAGAAGGTGCTGAACAGTAGCATTGAGACCGAGGACGGCATCAAGATGCTGAAAAATGGTATCCTGAAAGAGCAGTGGGGCCAGAGCGCGACGAACTACATCGATGACCTGCTGACCGACCTGCAGACCACGCAAAGAAAGCGCTCGACCACAATGACCAAAGTGCTGGACAGGTTGCGCGGCAACTATGCGGGCGCGATCCTGACGCTGAACCCGGGCGTGGCCATTGCCCAGGCAGCATCTCTGCCAACGGCGGGCGCGGTACTGGGTGCGGATACCATGGCGGCGGTGGTGCCGTTTGTGAAGAACCTCTCCGGCAAGCAGCGGGCAGCGCTGGAACAGGAAATTGCCCAGCATGGGGATGTGCTGCTGCGATACCGACTGCGGGGAACGCAGCGGGGCGAACTGGAAAGCATCGGAAAGAACCTGAGTGCGGCGGAGAAGGGAATGGAGAAGGTCCCCAAGCAGCTGACAGGCTGGATCAACGGCGTGGACGAGATCACGGTAGCGGCCCTGTGGGAAGGTGCAAAACGGTATGTGGAGCATCATACCAATGAGTTTGCAGAGGGTGCAGCCACGAAAGGCAGCGAAGCCTACTGGGAAGCGGTGAACAAGACCTATCAGCGAGTGATCGAGGAGACCCAGCCCAATTACACCACCATGCAGCGGGCAGGCATCCAGCGCAGCGACAACGAACTGGTGAGGACCCTGACCATGTTCACGACCCAGCGGTTCCAGAACTACGGCATCCTGGCAGATGCAGTGATGGACTATAATGCCCAGCGGGAGCGCAGCCATGCAGACCCCACCGAGAAAAACCGGGCAGAGCTGAAACGGGCCGGGAAGAACCTGAACCGAGCGGTGACCAGCCAGATCGTGCAGACGGCAGTGTTTGCGGCTATGAAGATCGGCGCGGATTTCCTGCTGCACCGGTGGGACCGGGAACAGGACGAGAACGGCGACATTACCGCAGGGAGCTTATTGAAGCGGTACGCTGACCTGTATGTGGGAAGCGCAGCAGGCACGTTCCTGTACGGCAGCGAGCTGTACAGCTTTGTGGGCAACGTGGCCGGGGGCAAGGACTATGATGTGGTCAGTGCCCCGAACCTGAGTGCTGTCAATGACCTGGGAACCGAGGCGATGCGGCTGTACAAGCTGCTGGCCACCGACACCGGCGAGATGGACGAGGAAGAGCTGGAAGCATACCACGAGAAGCTGCGGAAAGCGGCCATGACCTTTATGGAGGACGGACTGGAACTGAAGGGGCTGCCGGCCGGGAATGCGGCAAAGCTGCTGGAAGCGGCATGGAAGTGGGGCGGAAATGCAGCCTATGCGGTGACGGGCGCAAAGTACGGCGAGAAGCTGAGCCTGAATTCCCTGCCCGCCAGCGCCACCGGGCAGTATGACCGGCTGTACAACGCCATTGCCGAGGGGGACACGGACAACGCCAGCGGTGCTATGGCGAAGCTGGAAGCCATGGGCAAGGACGAAAAGACCATTGCAAGCCAGCTGAAGAACCGGCTGAAGAAATACAGCCCGGAAGTAGAGCAGGCGGCCAGGGCCCGGAACGAGGGCAACGACCGGGAACGGCAGGAAGTGACGAAGCGGCTGATCCGGGAACTGTACGAGACGCTGGGCATCCGGGAGGGTGTGAAAGCTGACGCGGAGAAACGGGAAGCCGTCATCGACCTTGTGACGGGAGCAATCAACCAGAAGGCCGACAGCCTGCTGGCCGGGGACAAGGACCGGACGGTCTACTCCGACCTGACGGACGCACTGGAAACCGGAAAGCGGAAGGACGTACAGGACGAGATCGACCGGCTGCGAACCGCAGGCAAGGACGATGACAGCATCAAGCCAAAGATCACGGCGGCGGTGAAGGAAGAGTATCTGGCGGGCAACGACCACGACCGGGAGAAGCTGGAACAGCTGCTGCTGAAGCTGGAAAAGGCCGACGGCAGCCAGATGTACGAGGAGAAGAACTTTGCCCAGTGGGTGAAGGACGCGGCAAAAAAGGAGGAACAGGCAAAAAAAGCAAGGATGAGTGGGCAGGGGTGAGGTGAACCCTCTCAATGCAGAAAGAAAGGGAGACCGTTCGGAGTGAACGGTCTCCCTTTTTAAGTTACCAGTTTGATTAAATCATGCCAAGTTCAGATTTGAGCCCTTTTTGCAGAACGCTGGAAAAGTTGATATGTGCGGATTCGGCGGCATCGTTGAGCCAACCGGGAATAGACAGGGTCTTTTTGACGGGCTTGAACTGCTTCTGATATTCTTCCATATCAAAAGGAATCATTGCAATAAAATCACCGGTATCCACATGGATGGCAGAAGGAAGAGAAGGCTTAGGACATACTTCACAATCTTCAAGCATCAGACCAATGGCATCCTGGGCCATAGCAACCGCTTCATCCATAGTTTCCCCTTGGGTAAAGCAACCTTCAATATCTGGAATTGTAACGGAATATCCTGTTTCTTCTGGATGAAAAACAGCAGGATAAAATACAGCAGTCATTTTAATATTACCTCATATATAGCGTGATGTAAGTTTTGAAAATATTATTATTATATGATAACGAGAAAACTAATATTCAATTATTTCAATAATCTATAATGTAGTATTAGGATAACCAGAAATTTTCCTGGTTGATCCTAACAAGATAATGTTATTTTTTGATTCCGGCTTGTTTAAGAATACTTTTTTCTAGACCGGGCTTCAGATCCTTTGCATGATAAGGAACGACAGTGGATTTTTTGGTGACGGGGTTGCTGTACATCCGATGAGAGCCATTGGAGCGAATGCAAACAAAGCCGTTTTGCTCCAACAGCCGACACATCTCTTTTGGAGTTAGCGGCATGGCGGTGGAATCCTCCTTTCTTCGTTGGTAATTTGATTATATACGTATTTTACGTATTTGTCAAGAGGCGGGAACCTATGTATGTCCGGGGTAGTTGCACCCGGCGGGGCGTGATAGGATAGGGGCAGGAAGGGCGCACAAATCTGAAATCAAACCTCTCAGTCCGCGCTTTGGTGCGGCCAGCTCCCCTAGTAGGGGAGCCAAGTGGCGGAGTGCGCCCGATTGGTGAAGGGAGTGAAACTGTGAGCCAACTGGATATCAAGATCAGAAAGCTGCAGGACAACGGCTCGACGTTCCGGGCGAACATTGAGACGCTGTATCTGGGCGGTGTGCGGAGCGCCAAGGTGGACGAGCTCCGCTTTGAGCTGCCGGAAGAGTGGAAGAACTGCACCGTGACCCTGCATGTGCAGCGCCTGAGCGGCACAAAGCCGGACCCCCAGCTGCTGGACGAACAGAACAGCGCACTGGTAGACCGGCGCTGGACACTGGAAAAAGAGGGCACCTGGATGCTGCTGGCCATCAACGACAGCGGCTACATTGCCATGACCAAGCCCGGCAAGTACACCTGCTATGACACCATCGACACCGATACGACCACCGAAAACATTACGCCGAGCATCTATGAGCAGTTCGTGGCCGAGGTGACAAAGTACGCTAAGCAGGCGCTGGAGAGCATGAATGCGGCCAAGACCAGCGAGACCAACGCAAAAACATCCGAAACCAACGCCAAAGCAAGCGCGGACAAGGCGAAGGCCAGTGCCGACAGCATGGATGCGAGTGTGGCCACCTGCACCACAAAGGCCAAGGAGGCCGAAGCAAGTGCGGTAAGAGCCAAGACCAGTGAGACCAAGGCGGCAACATCCGAGACCAATGCCAAGGCCAGTGAGAATGCGGCAAAGGCGAGTGAGACAAACGCCAAAGCCAGTGAGAATGCAGCCAAGAGCAGCGAGACCAAGTCCGCCGCCAGCGAGAAGAACGCCAGGACCAGTGAGACCGCCGCCAAGCAGGCCCTGCAGGACACGGAGACGGAGCACACCGCCGCCTTGCAGGACATCGCACGGGCCCGCACCACGGCCCTGAACGACGTGGCAGCTTCCACCAAAACGGCCACCGCTGCGGCAAACACTGCCACCCAGCAGGCCACCGCCGCTGCGGGGAGCGCTTCCACCGCCGCCACCAAGGCCGGGGAGGCATCCACCAGTGCGGGGGCGGCAAAGGCCGATGCCGACCGGGCAGAGAAAGCCAGCACCAGCGCGGCCAATGCGGCCACCAATGCCGTGAAGCAGGCCAAGGAAGCCGGAACCTTTGATGGTCAGTCGGCCTATGCACTGGCTGTTCAGCTGGGGTTCACCGGCAGCGAAGCGGACTGGATCGCCAGCCTGAAAGGCGCTACCGGCCCACAGGGGCCGCAAGGGCCTACCGGACCGCAAGGAGCCACCGGCCCACGGGGGCCGCAAGGGCCTATCGGCCCGCAGGGGGGCACTGGAGCCAGAGGTCCTACAGGCCCACAAGGCCCACAAGGACCGGCGGGTGCTTCGGCGGCAGCAGCAAGCGGCAGCAACTGGGTCAGATTTTTAGATGGAACACAGATTTGCTGGGGAATCAGCATGGATAGAGTGTATTTACCTGTTGCCTTTGCAAATGCAAATTACTCTTGCATTGGATCGCCTCAATCGCGGTACCCGGAGAATGTGAGCTTTGGCTTTACTGACAAAACAACAACATCTATGAACATCAATATTTCCGGAAGTCGGGAATATATCAACTGGATCGCCTATGGCCGCTGGAAGTGAGGTGAACGCAAATGGAGATCAAACCCGGAACAAAAATCCCGAAGCCGGTCATCACGCAAGAAGAGTGCGACACTTATTCTGCCGCTGTGGGTGCCATTACCGCTCACAATGCAGCGGCTGCCGTGGGCGAGGCCCTGTGGAGCATGAACGACCAGCCGGAGGCTTACGTTGTGGTGGAGGCCGGCACGAAGCCAGACCCTGCCGATGCACCGAAGCCGACCCCTACACTGGAGGAGCGGATTGCTACGATGGAGAACGCCCAAGCAGATGCCGATGCTCTGAACGTTGACCAGGCCTATCGGCTGACGCTGCTGGAACTGGGGATCACTGAGTAAAACCCTCTGCCAAGAGGGCGATAACATTTTTAAGATGGGGCACTGCCCCGGAAAGGACAAACCTATGTTATACCGTACCTGTAAACGCATGATCGAACGCGGCAATCTTGAGGGCATGAGCACCAAGCTGGACGTTTTCTACGCCGCCAGTAAGCTGACCGATGACGAGTACAAGGAGCTGACCGAGCTGCTGGCCGAGAAGGAGGCGCAGAGCAATGGATGACCTGAAGGTGCGCATCACACTGGGTGACACGACCCTGGAGGGAACATTGGACGAGCTGCTCGAGAGCGGAACTTTCAAAATGGAGTATGACCAAGCAGGGCTTAACAAGATCGTGCAGGAAGCTGTTGCCCTACAGAGAGCTGAGTATCAGAAAGACCCGCAGCATTACCATGTGCATACCATGACCATGGACGAGCTACCGCATCATCCCTGCACAACAGAACCGGGAGCGCATACATTCGGCGGTGAAATGTATGGGATTCGACAATTCCATGCATGGCCAATCTGCAGTGGAAAGCATGTCACGATTTGGCCCAATGATGATGCCGGTACGAGTTGGCGAGTTTATGTGGGAGGCACTTTGAATACTGCAGAGGAGGCGCAGAGCAATGCCAAGAACCATTCTTGACGTTTCCCGCTGGCAGGGCCGCATCGACTGGGACGCGGTGAAGCACAGCGGCAAAATCGACGGCGTGATGATCCGGGCCATGGGCAACAGCAAAGAGGGCAAACCCAGCAAGCCGTACCTCGACCCCTTCTTTGCCCGCAACTACGCCGAGTGCACCCGCGTAGGGCTGCCGGTGGGCGTGTACGGCTACTTCAAGGCCACCACCAAGGCACAGGCCGACAGGGAGCTGGCCCTGCTCAAGCTGGCGCTGACCGGCAAGACGTTCCAGCTGCCGGTTGCCGTGGACATTGAGGACAAGCTGCAGGTGGCTCTGAGCAAGTCCGCTCTGACCGACATCGTGGCCCACTGCCTGAGCGTGGTGGAGAGCTGGGGCGTGTACGCCATGCTCTACACCGGCCTGAACTTCGGACAGACCAACCTTTACATGGGTGGCACGGCCCTCAAGCCCTACGACGTATGGCTGGCGGCCTACCGCACCAAGAAGCCCACCCCTGACTGGGCCTTCGGGATGTGGCAGTACACCAGCAGCGGCAAGATTCCCGGCATCGCCAAGGGCGCAGACCTCAGCGTGGCCTACAAGGACTATGCTGCCATCATCCAGCGAGCCGGGCTGACGAAAGTGAAAGGAGAATGACAATGAAAAATGAGATTTGTGCGGCCATCGGCATTGTGGGCGGGGCCATTGCCAGCCTGCTGGGCGGCTGGGACACGGCGCTGCAGACGCTTATCATCTTTATGGCAATCGACTACATCACTGGCCTGATCGTGGCGGGGGTGTTCCACACCAGTCCCAAGACCAAAACTGGCACCCTTGAGAGCCGGGCAGGCTGGAAGGGCCTGTGCCGCAAGGGTGTGAGCCTGCTGGTGGTACTGGTGGCCTGCAGGCTGGATGCTGTCATCGGGTCGAACTTTATTCGGGACACCGTTGTCATTGCGTTTGTATGCAATGAGACTATCAGTATCGTGGAGAATGCCGGACTGATGGGTGTGCCCATCCCGGCGGCGCTGACTCGTGCTGTGGACGTGCTGAAGCAGCGGGCGGAAGAAAAGAACGGCAGCTGACAACGGCCCCGGGGAGCCTGATGGTTCTTCGGGGCTGAGTTTGTGTTTTCGACTTCTTTCGACAAAAGGCGTAGCATGATGGGCGAAAGGATGTGTTAGAATGACTGATACACAATTTGACCACTTGCTGCGCCCTCTGGGGATCATTCGCACAAAGAATGATTATTATACTCTCCGGCAGTGTATGACGCTGATTTGCACCAGGCCTGACCGGTTGCGAGCCTTGCAGAAGGAAGTTTATCTGCCTGTGGCGGAAGCTTCTGGTCATGCTTGGAGGGCGGTGGAGAGCGCTGTTCGCAGGACGGCAAAGCTGGCGTGGAAAACTGACCCGGAGAAAGTGCAGGTGTTGGCGGGATACCAGCTGGATCATCGGCCAACAGCGGGACAGTTTTTGGAGATGATGTATGATGCAGCGGATACTATGTACGAGAAAAAGTAAGATTTGAAAGAAGTATGTAGAAAGAATTGGGGGTGGCGTAAAGGGAAAAATTGTTCGAGTGAGAATGCGTCAGGCGGACCATAAATCCAACGATTTCACGTTAGAAATCGTTGGATTTTTTTGTTTATA
>OGNO01000685.1_pt1 | contig 21274 bp, 20 predicted proteins | sample 1573491 | NCBI WGS metagenome assembly OGNO01 (sample SAMEA2581900, study PRJEB24529) | metagenome | biome: Human gut stool | place: China | collected 2011
TTGATGAGGCAGTAAGCGAGGAAAAGGGCGAGCAGAATGTCACAAAAGACCTCGACTGTCTTATTGATATTTCGGTTGACGCTCATATTCCCGAAAGCTATGTTGAAAGTCTTACACTTCGTCTTGATGTTTACCGCAGAATTGCCGATATCCGCAGTAACGAGGACGCAGACGATGTTATTGACGAGCTGCAGGACAGATTCGGCAAGATTCCGAACTCGGTTCTCGGACTTATCGACATTGCCCTTGTGCGTAACAAGGCTTACTCAATGGGTATTTACGAAATCAGACAGAACGGCACAACACTCATGCTCTTTGTAAACGAACTCAAATCCCCTCAGGTTGCCGACTTGCTCATTGCTTTGGGCGGAAAGGCAAAGCTTGTTGCCGGAGCAAAACCGTGCGTTGCGGTTGAGTGCAAAAACAGTTCCGCTCCGCTTGAAATCCTCACCAAAATTTTCGGTGTGCAGTAATTTTACGGTATAAAGCCGTAATTTGTTAAGAAAAAATCCCCCGAAAGTACAGAAATGCTGTTTTTCGGTGGAAATTCTCAACAAAATTTTATAAAAATGTAGACAATGACGATTTTTTTGTGTATAATCGTAAGGTACATTATCCTGTGAAAGTGTGTTTGCAGGACACTTTGCATTTAATTTTTCAGAAGGACGGTAAAAAACTATGAAGCCTAATATCAAGGTTGGTTCATTTTTACTTGCAATTGTTATGATGTTTTCGGTTTTTGCAATTGCAGGTTGTACACCCACAACTCTTAACAAAGAATGGTCGTATAAGACAAGCGATAACGAGCTTGCCATCGGCGTTTATATCTACTCACTCAATGCAGCTTACAGTCAGGCTGAGTCATTTGCTAAAAAGCTTGACGATTATGATTCGACATCTGACAAGTGGCTTGATGAAAAAATCAAGGACGATGACGGCAACGAGCAGGTTGCAAGAGAGTGGATTAAAGATCAGGCTAAGAAAATGTGCCTCAGCTACCTCGTAGTTGACGAACAGCTTAAAAAGGAAAATGTAAACATCGGTCAGGCAACTCTTGACTCCGCAACAAGTCAGGCTGAAACATACTGGAATGTCGGCCCGTATGCGTCACAGGGTTATGTAATGCCGATGAAGAAGCAGTATGAAAAGTACGGCGTTTCACTCGACAGCTTTGCATACTGCACAACTCTCTACAACACAAAGTATGAGGCTCTCTTTAAAGCAGTTTACGGCAAGGGCGGTTCAAAGGAAGTTTCCGACGCTGACCTTACAAAGTATTTCAAGGAAAACTATACGGACTACTCATATCTTCCCGTGAACCTTTATACATCAACAAAAGATGAGGCAGGTTCATCAAAGAATGTTGCAATGAGCGACAAGGAAATCAAGAAGGTTGAGGATCAGCTTAACGGCTACAAGAATGACCTTAACAAGGGCGGTTCTTTTGATGATGTTATTGCATCATACAAGAAGTCAAGCGGTTCGGGAACAGATTCTTCTGTTTCAAATGTAGAAGTTCTCGACAAGAGCTCAATCGGTGACGAGCTTAAAAAGGCTATCGGCAAGCTTGAAACAGGCAAGGCTGAAACTCTCAAGGTTGGCAGCGGCGACAGCGCAATCTACTATCTCGTTTATAAGAAAGACGTCAACAAGGATGTTGACAGCTATATCGGCAACGAATCAAACAGAGCCGGTGTACTTGCGTCAATGAAGTCAGACGAATTTTCAAAGTACATTGACAGTCTTGCAGAGAAACTCAAGTATGAAGAAAACACTTCGGTTATTGACAAGTATAAGCCCGAACTCTTCTTCGTTGCGGTTGAGCCTACAACATCGGCATCAACAACATCGGCATCCGATAAAAGCTCAAAATAATTGATATCGGACATACAACAGACGCATTTTCAGATTATTCTGAAGAAAGGGGCTTTTATGAAAAAACATTCAAAGCTTTGCGCAATTTTTCTGACGGCACTTTTGAGCATTTCTGCTGTGAGCTTTTCCGTATCGGCAGTCGGTGAGGAGGTTGATCCCGGCGGAGATTCAAGCGTTATTGTTGATCCCGTAGAGCCGGAGCCGGAACCGGAACCGGAACCATCACCTGAGCCTGAGCCTGAGCCGCAGCCGCAGCCCGATCCTGTGTATCCGGATTCTTCGGACAGTTCATCATATGTAGATCCCGGCTATTCGTCAAGTGATTCGTCATATGACAACAACTATAACTATGACAGTAGCTATGACTACAACAATAACAGTTATGACAATAATTACAGCAGCAGTCAGACTTACTACTACTCTGAGCCGTCATATGTAGGCGGCGGTCAGTCCTATGTTGCTCCGTCAAATACTGCTCCGTCAGCGTCGCTCATCAAGTCTGACGATAACATTGACGAAAAAACTCTTTCAAGCAACGACTGGTCGGATATCGCAAAAAATCTTAAAAATACCGACACATCGGGTTCTGACGGTGATGACTTTAACTTCATCAAGAACAATAACAGCAAGGGTGACAACGGTCATTGGATGTTCTATGTTTCACTCGTTTTACTCTCACTCGGTGTTGCAGGCATTGCGTACTTTGTAATTTCAACTGTTCTCAACAGAAAGAAGAGAGTTACGGTTGGCGGCAGAAGTAACGCTCCAAAGAGCAAATCTGCACAGCCACAGCGTTACGGCAGTAACGATGATTATGCCGATGATTACTCATCTTCAGGCAGAAAGTCAGAAAGACGCAGTAAGTACGATACTGCCGAAATTCAGCTTCCAAAGAACAGCCAAAAGGGCGGAAGAAGATACAAATAATTAGATAACTTTATAAAACAAAAGCAGTTCCAAAATCGGAACTGCTTTTTTGTTTGACTGTGTAATTAAATTTTCGCATGACTTCTGTCTGAATGTCAAAATCAGTTCTTGTCATACGGCTTTTTGTATGCCTCTTTGAACGGTTTTACAGTGCCGTCCTTTTCTTCAACGCTTACATTGTCAAGTGTTGCGTTGAACTGTGTGCGGATTTCACCGAGATAAATTTTGTACAGCTCTTTCTGTTCTTTTTGCTCAGCCTCGGTAAGTCCCTGTTCCTTTTTCTTTTTTGCAAGCTCGTTAATTCTGTCAAGCATCTTTTTATCCATAAGTCAATCCTCCCGACCGTTATTTTGGTTTTGAGAGCAATCTGCTCCAAGGCTATGATATCACACAATCAGCCAAAGTGCAAATTTTCGATTTCTCGGTTGAAAACAAAAATTTTTTGTGCTATCATTCAATTAAAGCCGTTACACGGCAAATTTTTTCGGCGGTGAATTATGGAAAATTTCAGCTTATTGCACCCGACAAATTCAAATGCATCCTACAGAACTCTCAACAAAGAGGCGCTGAATGATTTGTCGGTTGATTATATATGTGACGCTCTCACAAAAGAGCAGTATGAACGCAACAGCATAAAGCAGCTGCTGATAAATATTACGGATGACGAGGAAGTTATAAAATATCGTTGCGATGTTTTTGAGGATTTTCTCCGTTTTCCGAAACTTCGTGATGATCTATCCGCACTTCTTGTAAAGCTGAACGATTTGCGTGAAATCGAGCGCTTTCAAAAGGATACCGAGGCATCTTCCTTGTGGCAGCTTGTAAACCGACTTCGTGAAATGGACGGCTATGTCGATTGCATTACAAGAATAAAAAACACGCTTGAAACAATTGAAGTAAAGTCGCAGGGTCTGCGTGAGCTCAAGAAAAATGTTCAGTCAATTTACAATGACAGCTGTTTTCCCGAACTAAAAAAGGATATAATAGATACGCTTGCAAAGGCTCAAAAGCTCAAGAGCATTACACTCGGTGTGAATCTTGACGATTTGCTCCGCCCAAAGAGTGTGGGTGTAATCTCACTCAATGACAAAGAATTTACCGACAGCGGTATTCTCAAAAGATTTATGAAGTTTACAAACCGTGACAGCGAACTGCACCACGGCAACGATGTTTCGGGATTTTTAAGCTTTCATCCGTCCAATCCGTCAACCTCGCAGTTCGGGCTGGGACAGTTTGTTGTGGGCGCTCAGCAGGATGTAAACCACACAATGAGCAGTTCTCTCACAGGAGCCGACCCGATGTCTGACGCACTCAAAAATGTTGTGACCGATATCCTCCGCAGAACCGTAAATGACATAAAATCAATGCTCAACAGATATGTCAATGTCAACGGCTACTCGTTCGTTTCGCTTATGCCCGAAATCATTTTCTATATTCGTTTTGCAGAGCTTTGTGATAAGATGAAAAAGAAAAATCTTCCGCTGTGCAAGGCAGAAGTTTTGCCGAAAGAGGACAGAAACTGCTGTCTTAGAGATGTTTACAACCTCAAACTCGGCATAAAATCGGCAAACGGTGAGAATTTGAATATTGTCACAAACGATATTGATTTTAACGATGACAGGCGAATTTACATTCTGACAGGTCCGAACCGTGGCGGTAAAACCACGATTACTCAGGCGGTCGGACTTGCGTTTCTGCTTGCTCAGAACGGAATATATGTTCCTGCAACGCAGATGAAATTCAGCCCATGCGACAGCATTTTTACGCATTTTCCTGCCGATGAAAACGATACCGTTGACCTTGGCAGACTCGGTGAAGAAAGCAAAAGACTTGCCGAAATTTTCTCCTCGGCAAGCCGTTACAGCCTGCTTTTGCTCAACGAAAGCCTTGCAACAACCAATGTTGCCGAGGGCTTGTACATTGCCCGTGATGTTGTAAAATCAATGCGATATCTCGGCACAAGGGCGATTTTTAATACCCATATGCACGATTTGGCTCGCAATCTTGACGAGGTGAACACAACCGTAAAGGGCGACAGCAAGATTGAAAGTCTGGTAACAGGTGTCGAAAACGGACAGCGTTCGTTCAAGGTTTTCATCGCTCCGCCTCAAGGTGTAAGCTATGCCAAAGACATTGCCGAAAAATACGGTGTAACCTTTGACAAAATCAAAAAACAGATTGATCGGCAGCGTGTCGCTGCACCCGGTTCGGGAAGATAGTATGTAATAATAAAAACATATTATGCCCGAGCGTAGTATTGTAATTGTTAGCACAATTCTGTAGGGGCGTTCATTGGACGCCCGCACGGCGAGCCGCCGTTCCAAATTCGTGAGGAGCTAAAAGCTACTGATACAACGGCGTGGATAGGCAAGATGAACAATGTCAGAAACCGGGCAGCGGAAGTCGTAAGCGAAGAGATTATCTATAAGTAAAAACTGTAATCGGAGGGTAAGGCAACGAGCTTTATCCTCCGATTTTTCAAAACCGCTTGACAAATCCAAATGACAATAATATAATACATTTTGACAACCATACTTGTCAGATAGACAAAGAAGATTGTCGGACGGAGGTGCTGTATGATACTGCGAAATCGTTTGAAGGAACGCAGAGCTGCACTGAATGTCAATCAGCAGGAAATGGGACGCTTATGCGGCGTATCACGGCAAACGATCAGCCTGATTGAGCGGGGCGATTATTCGCCGTCGGTCACCCTTGCTCTGACGATTGCAAAGGTCTGCGGCGTTACGGTAGAAGAAGTCTTCTATTTACAGGAGGAAACTGAAAATGAAAAATGACGAAATCAAACAGGCAAATCGAAAAGCTCTGCCTAAATTTTTGCTTTTTGAGGTCGTATGTACGATTGTCGGCGGTGTAATCGGCTATTATTCTGGTTATGGTGCAGCAAAAGGCGGGATAGATAAATTGGCTGGCATTATGAAAGAAGCGGGAGCGTTTTTCGGAATGCACCTTGCTCCGTGGTTGATGCTGACGCTGGCGGTCATAGGGCCTGTGGTCTGCATCCCGATTTATCGGAGGACGAAGAAACTGGTTGCTGCGTGGGATGGCGAGGATGAGGACATCTCGGATACGGTTGACAGAAAGCTGTCTGCTGTGATTTGGATTACAAGCGTAGCCCTTATCGTCTCCTATTTTCTTATTGCCGCATCCTATTCCGGTGGCTTTGCAACATTTGACAGTAAGAACAGCGCAATCATCTTTTTTATCGGCGTTGTTGCTTTTTTCGGCATAATGGCTGAGGCGACGATTATTCAGCAAAAGTGCGTGGACACCGCCAAGCAGACAAATCCCGAAAAGAAAGCATCCATCTATGATATGCGGTTTCAAAATAAGTGGATGGAGGACTGCGATGAAGCCGAGAAAATTATGATTGGCAAATGTGCGTTCAAAGCATACTCCGCAACAAATGTGGTCTGCACGGTTTTGGCGATTGTGCTTGCGGTCTGTGCGCTTGTGTTCGACATTGGTTTTCTGCCCTCACTTATGGTTTGCCTTGTCTGGATCGTCAATCTGTCGGTGTACTGCAAGGAGGCAATGCGCTACTCAAAAGCTGGGAATAAAATCTCCTAAATATAATTGTGGGAGGAATACGCAAATGGACAGTCTTTATCTCATTTTGCTTGCCCTGTTCCTTCTTGTGATTATCCCACGGATAATGCAGCGAAGGAGATTGGGAAGGAGATTGGCGGCAATCAGACATATTTTGAACCGAAAAATGCGGAACAAGGAGAACATTGAAATGAAAGAGTTGGCAAAACGGTTTATCGGAGAAGAGTGCATTATTTATACGATTACTTCAAATGACGGCAGCGTACAGGGATTGATAAAAGAAATTGATGACGGCGGTATGGTCATAAAGAAGAAAACAGGCGAACTGGAGATTATCAATCTGGATTTCGTCACCCGTATTCGGCAGTATCCGAGAAAGAAAAACGGGAAGAAAAAGGACATCGTATTGGACTAAAATCAACGAACCTGCTGAAATAGCACTGTATAGCACGCGAAAAATGCGTTTCGCTGCCTGTGGGCAACACATTCGCTGTTTGCGGGGAAGAGTTTTTACGGAAAATGCGCTATACTTTTCTTCGGAGGTACATAAAGCAGATAGTTTGTAAATGTCAAAAAGCATATTATGCCCGAACGGAAGTTTTTTAAAATTGAAAGTTGAAAATGGAAAATTGAAAATTACGGTCGGGCAGACAGTTTGCAAAATGCAAATCATTGTCGCCCGACTGTTTTTGTATATATAGAAGTTGCGTTTAAATGTATGGGCGGATGCTACGGTGTTGCAATTATTGTGTTGTATCCAGAAAATTCGTATAAAAGAAAACGGAGTGCATTACGCACTCCGTTTTCTTACGCCCACAAAATAATAAAAAAAGAAGGAAATAGCTGTTTAATAAAGTAACAGTTTAACCTTGCAGGATTTCAAGTCATTTCCTGTAAACCGTTACCCTATGCGAGTATTCTAACACTAATAGTAATAAAAGTCAAGACTGTTATACTATTTTTTGTTATTGATAGTAATAATATCGTTTAACTTTACACATTGAATAAATCATGTGTCTGAAATTTGTACAGATTATCAAAAGAAACCTGCCTGTCTGAAGAAGAAAATCCACAAAAACATCGTGAAACACGCTAAAACCGAAGTGAACACAACCGCCGCACCTGCAAGTTTGAAGTCGCTGTCCATTTGCTGAGCCATTGTGAATGACGAAACCGCACACGGCGATGCAAAAAGTCCGATAAGCGACACAAAGTCAACTCCTCTGATTCCTATAAGCGCCGCCGTACCCAGACAAAGTGCCGGCACAACAACAAGTCTTGCGATTATGCAGATTATGAGGTTGCGTGAACAGCCTTTTATGCTGTCAAATGTGACAGACGCACCGAGTACAATCAGCGCAAGCGGAGTTGCAACTGCCGCAATATCCGAAACCGTTTTGTCAATTCTTTCCGGAAGGCTTATATTGAACGCAACAGACAAAAGTCCGAGCACAGAGCCGATAATCAGAGGATTTTTGGCAATGCCTTTTAAAATTTTCAGCACATTTATCTTTTGCCCTCTGAAAATTTCAAGCGTGATGACGGCAAGCATATTGTAAATCGGAACAACAACAGCAACAAGCACGGCTGTCATGCCAAGCTTATCCTTGCCGAAAATATTCGCCGCAATCGGAAGTCCCATAAGTACAAAATTACTGCGGTAAATCGCCTGAATCATCGCACCACGGCTGTAATTTGACTTTTCAACAAGGAGTGTAAACCCGATTGACAAAAAGTAAATCGTGAACACGCCAATAACCGCAAAGGCAAGCAGCTTCGGGCTGAAAACGCTTGAAAAATCCGAGCCGTAGATGTTATTGAACATCAGAAACGGAAAAAATACATTGAAAACAATTTTGTTAAGCTGAGGCAGAAAGCTGTCCTGCAAAATTTTTAATTTTCTCACAAGAAAACCGATGAAAAGCATTATGAACATCGGCAGAACCGCATTAAGCGCAACGAAAAAGCTCTCCATAAAATCACCTCTTTTCAGGATACCACATTGCAAAAATTTTTTCAACAAAGCATATACCCGAAAATGTACATTTGTTCAAGTTGAAATATGTCGATTTGTGTGTTAAAATATTCTGTGAACGATTTAAAATGAAACAACGAGGTGTGTCCATGAAAAAATGTGAATTCTGCGGAAAACAGATATCGTATTTTGACCAGTATTGTGATGATGAGTGTCATATTAAAGCAAATAAATTTTACGAAAAGGGCGAGCGTTTCGGCAAGCTGTTTGCGGTAATCAATATGATTTGTGTGTTCGGAATTCCAATCGGACTTTTTATGCTCTCGTTTGCAAGAGAGGTCGGTCTTACCGTCGCACTTGCAAGCTGTGTAATTCTCGGAATTATGCTCATTATTCTTCCGTTTCCCACTGAAAATATGATTTCAAAATTCAAAATTCAGAAAGCCGTAAAAATCACAAGAATGATCGGCGGTGCGGTAATCTTTCTCGGAGTGCTGATTTTGCTCCTTGCATTGTTAATTAAATTCTGATTTAAATTGAATAAAACGAAAAATTGCGTCAATACTATTTTCAGCAAATACAAAGGAGGACTTTGAATGCTCGATAAAATAGCATTGACGCTTCTTATTATCGGCGGACTCAACTGGGGAAGTGTCGGCATTTTTCAGTTTGATCTTGTTGCGTGGATTTGCGGCGGACAGACAGGAATCATAAGCCGTATTGTTTACATTCTTGTCGGACTTTCCGCAATCTGGTGCATTACACTTTTATTCAGGGACACAAGTGACACCGTGACGGACGGAACAGTTGCGGATTCGTAGTTTTTGCAGTAGGTTTAGCCTTGCGGGCGGATGATATCCGCCCATACATTTAAACGCAACTTCTATATATACAAAAACAGTCGGGCAACAATGATTTGCATTTTGCAAACTATCTGCCCGACCGCAATTTTCAATTTTCCATTTTCAACTTTCAATTTCAAAAAACTTTCGCTCGGGCATAATATGTTTTTTACATTGCAAACTGTCTACACGAAAGGGGAACGGCGGCTCGCCGTAAAATAACCATAAACAAAAAACAGGCTGTCATATGACAACCTGTTTTCTTATGTAATATTTACTGCGTGGCAGATTTATTTCAATTAAAGTGCCTCAACAATGGCTCTTGTATCTCTTGCAATAACCATTTCTTCGTCGGTTGCAATGAGTTCAACTCTGATTGCAGAATCAGGAGTTGAGAGTGTGCCTGTAACACCGCATGTAGCCTGCTTGTTAAATTCCTTATCCAACTTAACGCCAAGGCATTCAAGATAGTCGCAAACCTTTTCACGGAGCATAGGCTGGTTTTCACCGATACCTGCCGTGAATACGATGCCGTCACAACCGCCGAGCGCTACATAATAGCTGCCGATGTACTTTGCAATCTGGTAGTAAAGCATTTCGTGGGCAAGGTGAGCTCTCATATTGCCGTCTGCTTCGGCTGCACAAACATCACGGTCGTCAGACGAAACACCCGAAATGCCCAAAAGTCCCGATTCCTTGTTGAGAATCTTTGACATTTCCTCGGGAGTGAGATGCTCTTTTTCAGCGATAAATGTGATAACAGACGGATCAAGTGAACCTGAACGGGTACCCATCATAAAACCACCGAGAGGAGTAAGTCCCATTGTAGTGTCGATAACCTTACCGCCTTTTACGGCTGTGATTGAAGAACCGTTGCCGATGTGACAGGTAATAAGCTTGAGCTCTTCCTTTTTTCTGCCCATAAGGTCAGCCATTTTTTCGGAAACATAACGGTGAGATGTGCCGTGAAAGCCGTACTTTCTTACACCGAACTTTTCATAATATTTGTAAGGTATTGCATACATAAATGCTTTTTCGGGCATTGTCTGGTGAAAAGCAGTATCAAAAACCGCAACCTGCGGAACTTTCGGACCGAAAACCCTTGTACATGCCTCAATGCCCTGAAGATGTGCAGGGTTGTGAAGAGGTGCAAGAGGAGCAAGCTCTCTGATTTTGTTGATTACCGAGTTATTTACAAGCACCGACTTGTCAAAGTACGCACCGCCCTGCACAACTCTGTGACCTACGGCGGAAACCTCGGACAAATCGCTGATTGCACCGTATTCGGGATCTATGAGTGCATTTTTAACAGCCTCAAAAGCCTGAGTGTGATTAAGCATCTGTGTTTTGCGGTTGATTTTTTTGCCGTCGGGTGTTTTAAAACCAATGAAAGCACCGTTCTGACCGATTCTTTCACAGTTACCCTTTGCGAGAACTGCCTCGTTGTCAGTATCAATAAGCTGGTACTTGAGCGAGGAACTGCCTGCGTTGATTACGAGAATTTTCATTACAATCGTCCCCTTTGGTAGTTGTTTTCAGTTTAAAATATAAGAAATATATTTGCCTGTCGTCATATTTTATACTATAATGTAAATCAGAAAAAGACTTTTTAAAATTGACAGGTCACACATACATATGATACTCCAAATTATGTATGTTTTCAAGTGTTTTTTACAATATGTGTGCGAAATAAAGGCTTCGGAGGAATAGTTATGGCAACAGCTGTCATCTGCGAATTCAATCCGTTTCACAACGGTCATAAATATTTGCTCGAAAGTGCAAAAAATGTGCTTAAAGAGCCGGTCATAGCAATTATGAGCGGCAGCTTTACCCAGCGTGGTGAGGTTGCCGTGTGCGACAAATTTGTCCGTGCAAAATCTGCCCTTGAAAGCGGTGCGGATTTGGTGCTTGAATTGCCCGTTGTGTTCTCACTTTCGGGGGCTGAGGGCTTTGCAAAGGCAGGTGTTACGATTGCATCGGCTTTTGACTGCACAAATTACCTTGCTTTCGGCAGTGAAAGCGGTGACTGCGAATTGCTCAAAAAATCCGCAAACGCTGTTTGTGATGAAAGGGTACAGGCTCTTGTGCGTGACGGAATGAAAAACGGCGGATACTACCCCCGTGAACTTGAAAATGCCGTCAAAACGGTTTTCGGTGATGAGATTTCGTCCGTACTCTGCGAACCGAACAATATTCTTGGCATTGAGTACATAAAGGCATTGAACGGTACGGGTGTTGAGCCGTTCTCGGTTGCAAGAACAGGTGTTGCACACGACAGCCGAATTGTGGGCGAGGGCTTTGCGTCTGCGTCACACATAAGAGAAATGTTGCGTAACGGTGAAAATGCGAAGAAGTACGCTCCGTACATTCCCGATGAAATCACATTCCCCGAAAATCTTGACAGACCGTTACTGTACCGCCTGCGTACTATGACAAGAGAGGACATTGCAAAACTGCCCGATGTGGGTGAGGGGCTTGAAAACAGAATTGCCGATGCGGCAGTGCGTTGCAGTACCTCATCAGAAATTGCCGACCTTGTAAAGACAAAGCGCTACACTCATGCACGCATACGGAGAATACTCGCCTGTGCATTGCTCGGAATTGAAAAAGCTCATACGCAAATCCCGATTGAGTATGTCCGTGTTTTAGGTTTTACAAACGAGGGTGCGGAATTGCTCAAAGACTGCCGACTGAATATTGTCACCTCAGCAAGCAACGGTATCAGAACAGGCGGCAACACAAAGGCATTGCTTGAAAAGGACATTTTAGCCTACGATATTTCGGCACTTGCGTATGATATTCCAAAAAGGAGCGGCCTTGATTTTACAACGCCTATTGTGAAAATATGACATTGGTCGATTGATTCGTCAATGATATGCCGAAAACGGCAGTTTCTGAGGATTTTTCTTACATTTTTTACCGCAAAAAACAGCGGATTTTACGGGATTTTTATCTTTTTTGTGAGAAGTGCAACAATAAGTGTGTAATCTTTTTGTAATTATTATTGAACCCGATAAAAGTAGAAAAATGGTCAAAAAAACATTGACAAATATTTAACAAAGATGATAAAATAGAATCAATCGAGAATTAGCTAAATTCTGAAACAACAATTGAAAGGATCCAGAAAAATGAAAAGAATTCTTTGCTTTCTGATGGCGTGCACAATGTGCGCATCAGCAGCGGTCGGACTCTCAGGATGCGGTTGTGACGACAACACATCATCAAAAAGCAGTAAGCCCGGCTACAAGGTTGAGCCGACAGAGCCTGACCTTACAAACGGAGATTTCGGATTTTTCATTATCAATCAGGAAGAACTTATGATTACAAAGTACACAGGTTCTGACACGGTTATTGAAATTCCCGAAAGCTACAAGAACTACAAAGTTACCGTAATCGGTGCAAGCGTGTTCAATGACTCCAAAATTACGGAAGTAACAATTCCGTCAAGTATCAAGCAGATTGAAGATTATGCCTTTTCAAGCTGTCACAGCCTCACAAAGGTAAATCTTTCCGAAGGTCTTGAAATCCTTAACAACAGCGTGTTCTTTAACTGCTCTGAGTTAAGAGAAATCAAGCTTCCGAGTACACTCAAAGAAATCGGACCGAGAGCTTTTTCGGGTGCGGCACTTAACAATGTTGTCCTTCCCGACAGCGGTAAACTTACAAAGATTGATGAATATGCTTTTTATCAGTCGCGTGAGCTTACAGACATTACAATTCCGGCTTGTATTACAAGTATTCCCGACAATGTATTCGCAGAATGCAGTAAGGAAGTTACAATCCACGGAGCAAGCGGTTCATATGCCCAGAACTATGCTAAGAAAAACAACCTTAAATTCAAGGCTGACTTAGGCAGTTCTTCAACAAAGGCAACAAAGGCATCAAAGGCAAGCGGTAAGGCTGCCGAGAAAGCCGAGTAATTGAGGCAAATTAATTTGATATCATTTTCAGCTTTGCTGAATCTAATATAATTATGCAAGATAAGAGGTAGATTAAATGAGTACAAAAGAGTATCCTATCGTAGATAACGCAGAAAGCTTTGAAGCTGCCCTTGCAAGAGTAAGAGAAGCTCAGAAAATTTTTGCTACCTACACACAGGAGCAGGTTGACAAGATTTTTCTTGCTGCCGCTACTGCTGCTAACCAGATGAGAATTCCGCTCGCTAAGATGGCTGTTGAAGAAACAGGCATGGGCGTTGCAGAAGATAAGGTTATCAAGAACCACTTCGCATCTGAGTATATTTACAATGCTTACAGAAATGTTAAGACTTGCGGCGTTCTTGAGGAAGACAAGGCTTACGGCATTAAGAAGATTGCTGAGCCAATCGGTGTAATCGCTGCCGTTATTCCTACAACAAACCCAACTTCAACCGCTATCTTCAAGACACTCGTTTGTCTTAAGACAAGAAACGGTATCATCATCAGCCCGCATCCCCGTGCTAAGAAGAGCACAATTGAGGCTGCCAAGGTTGTTCTTGAAGCTGCTGTTAAGGCAGGCGCTCCGGAGGGTATCATCGGCTGGATTGATATTCCTTCACTCGAACTCACAAACACACTTATGCAGGAAGCTGACTGCATCCTCGCAACAGGCGGCCCCGGCATGGTTAAGGCTGCTTATTCATCAGGTAAGCCTGCACTCGGTGTTGGCGCCGGTAACACACCTGCTATCATTGATGAAACAGCTGACATTTTACTCGCAGTTAACTCAATTATCCACTCAAAGACATTTGATAACGGTATGATCTGTGCTTCAGAGCAGTCTGTTATCGTTGAAAAGAAGATTTACAGCAAAGTTAAGAAGGAATTCAAGGCTCGTGGCTGCTACTTCCTTAACGAGGAAGAGACAGAGAAGGTTAGAAAGACTATCATCATCAACGGCGCTCTTAACGCTAAGATTGTTGGTCAGAAGCCTGTTACAATCGCAGCTCTTGCAGGTGTAACAATTCCTGAGGAAACAAAGGTTCTTATCGGTGAGGTAGAATCAGTTGACATCAGCGAAGAGTTTGCTCACGAGAAGCTTTCTCCTGTACTCGCTATGTACAAGGCTGAAGATTTTGAAGATGCTATTGCAAAGGCTGAGCATCTTATTGCTGACGGCGGTTACGGTCACACATCTTCACTTTATGTTGACGCTGTAAACGAAAGAGCAAAGATTGACGAGTTCGCATCAAGAATGAAAACTTGCCGTATCCTTGTTAACACACCTTCTTCACAGGGTGGTATCGGTGACCTTTACAACTTCAAGCTTACTCCTTCACTCACACTTGGCTGTGGTTCATGGGGCGGCAACTCTGTTTCTGAGAATGTTGGTTGCAAGCACCTTATCAATATTAAGACAGTTGCCGAGAGGAGAGAAAATATGCTTTGGTTCAGAGCACCTGAAAAGGTTTATATCAAGAGGGGCTGTATGCCTGTAGCTCTTCAGGAACTCAAGGATGTAATGGGTAAGAAGAGAGCATTCATCGTTACGGACTCATTCCTTTATAAGAATGGCTACACAAAGCCAATCACAGACAAGCTCGATGAAATGGGCATCACATATACAACATTCGCAGATGTTGAGCCTGACCCATCACTTATTTCAGCTCAGAAGGGTGCAGAGGCTATGCGTAAGTTTGAGCCTGACTGCATTATCGCACTCGGCGGCGGTTCAGCAATGGATGCCGGCAAGATTATGTGGGTTCTCTATGAGCATCCGGAAGTTGACTTCCAGGATATGGCTATGCGTTTCTGCGATATCCGTAAGAGAGTTTACACATTCCCGAAGATGGGTGAGAAGGCATACTTCATTGCTATCCCAACATCATCAGGTACAGGTTCTGAGGTTACTCCTTTCGCAGTTATCACAGACCAGAATACAGGCGTTAAGTATCCGCTTGCTGACTATCAGCTTATGCCTAAAATGGCAATCGTTGATGCTAACAACATGATGAGCGGTCCTAAGGGACTTACAGCTGCATCAGGTATCGACGCTGTTTCTCACGCACTTGAGGCTTACGCTTCAATGATGGCTACAGATTTCACAGACGGTCTTGCACTCCGTTCACTCAAGCTTATCTTCGAGTATCTCCCTGCTTGCTATGACAACGGTATGAACGAGCCTGTTGCTCGTGAGAAGGTTGCTCACGCTGCTACAATGGCAGGTATGGCATTCGCTAACGCATTCCTCGGTGTTTGTCACTCAATGGCTCATAAGCTCGGTGCTTTCCATCATGTACCGCACGGTATTGCTAACGCACTTATGCTTGAGCAGGTAATCAGATTCAACTCAGCAGAAGTTCCTGCTAAGATGGGTACATTCCCACAGTATGATCACCCGCACACACTTGCTCGTTATGCTGAAGTAGCTCGTTACCTCGGCCTCGGCGGCAAGAACGATACAGAGAGCGTTGAAAACCTTATCAAGGCTGTTAACGACCTCAAGGCAAGAGTTGGCATCAAGAACTCTATCAAGGATTATGTTCCGGACGAAGAGGACTTCCTCAACCGTCTTGACGCTATGACAGAGCAGGCATTTGATGACCAGTGCACAGGTGCAAACCCAAGATATCCGCTCTTCAAGGAAATCAAGCAGATGTACCTCAATGCTTACTATGGCAACAACAGCGAGACTGTTTAATCTATCTCGTAATGCATAATTATAAAACACCCTGCCCCCGTGGCAGGGTGTTTTGTTGTATACGGATAATACCGCAATTTTCCATTTTCAACTTTCAATTTAAATAAACTTCCTCTTGGGCGTAATGTGTTTTTAATATTACATGCTATTATGCATAATGTACAAAAGAATGTTAAAAATTTCACGAATATTTAGTTAAAAGTTTAACAAATTTTTATGCACTTCGCATAAAATATCTTGCTCTTTTTGTTTGAAAGGTAAAAATTATTTTATTTGCATTTGCTAAATGCACAAATAAAATTAAAATTATTTTGTTATTTTTACACTATACTAACCCCTGAAATTGTTGTATAATATAACCGAAGCAATGAAAGATTGCTTGATGAATTTTTAATATTTTAAAGCGAAAGGGGCTTTATTATGAAATTAGATACAGTTCTTGCAAAAAGAGAGAACAAGGTAGTTTATAAAGACGGTGCGCTTGCAGCCAAAGTTTTTGACGAGTGTTATCCGAAATCAGATATTCTTAACGAGGCTCTTAATCAGGCAAGAGTTGAGGAAACAGGACTCAATATTCCGAAAATTGAAGAGGTTACAAAGATTGACGGAAATTATCTCCACCTTTATCGAGGGCAAAACTCTTGCGGAGCTTATGGCAGAGCATCCCGAAAAAGAGGACGAATACCTCAATCTCTTTGTTGACATTCAGGTTAAAATCCTCAGCCAAAAAGCACCGTTGCTTAACAAACTCAAGGATAAGATGAAACGCAAAATCAGCGAAACCGACCTTGACGCAACAACAAGATATGAGCTTGAAACCCGTCTTAACGGTATGCCGAACCACACAAAGGTTTGTCACGGCGATTTCAACCCGAGTAATGTTATCATTGACGAGTCGGGTACACCGTATGTTATTGACTGGTCACACGCAACACAGGGTAACGGTTCAGCCGATGCCGCAAGAACTTACCTCTTGTTCCGTTTGAATCATCAGGAAGAGCTTGCAGAAAAGTATATGAAGCTTTTCTGCACAAAGACCGACACAGCCCGTCAATATGTTGACCGCTGGCTTCCGATTGTAGCCGCATCACAGTCTGTTAAGGGCAAACCCGAAGAGAGAGAGTTCCTTCTCAAATGGGCAAGTGTTTGCGAATACCAGTAATGCCGTATAAATGTATTTTTAATTCATATTTTACTTAGCAAAATTTCATTTTGAAATTTTCTCTCCTCTGTTTTTTTCATAATTGTATTACGGAAACCGAATAAAAGCAGCTCCCGCGCCAATGCTTGGTGCGGGAGTTGCTTTTTTGATGCGAAATTTATGTTGACGGTACGCTGTAAATATTACAAAAGGTTACAAATTTTGTAATAATTCGCTTTAATTTGGTGCTTGAAATGAAGATTTTGTGAGTGAAACTGCATCAAATTTTCTGAATTAGCAAAAAATACGGGCTTTGGGGTTGATTTTTTAAAAGAGTGATGTTATAATGGTTACAATGTTGTTATCAAGGTGTAACCTGATTTGTAATTTACTGTCAGATTTGGTAACAATTTTTCGGTCAAATCTTCCGTACAGATTAAAACGGACTGTACTTTGAGTCGGTCGTTATTTTTCTGTAAGAGCTTTGACTCTCTGATAAAAATGGAGGTAATTAACGATGCAGAGAATAAAAAAGATTACTGCAATCATTCTGAGTGTTCTCACACTTTCAAGTGTATGCGTATTCGGCTCTTCATTTTCTGCCGGTGCAAAAGGCACGGGTGCAGGTCTTGCAGAATGGGCACTCAATGCCTATAACAGCGGATGGTCATATGTTTACGGCGGTTCAACCCCCGGAGCAGTTGACTGTTCAGGTCTTATCTATTCATATGCCGGCGGCGAAAGATGCGGTAATCCACAGCTTGAAACGGCTACCGAAACAGGTTCGGTAAGCGCAGGCATTCCTAATGTTCACGGTCTTGGACTTTGGCGTCCCGGTCATGTCGGTGTTTATGTCGGCAACGGTATGGAGGTTGACGCAAGAGGTGATGAATACGGTGTTTGCTATGAGGCAATCGGCGGTTATAACAATTGGACATACTGGTTCAAGCTTGCCGCAGTTTCATATGTAACAAACGGTTGGGAAAGCTTTAACGGCAGCTACTACTACTACGAAAACGGCGAGTACATTGTAAATACTTCAAGAACAATTGACGGTACTACATATTACTTTGACTCACAGGGCAGATCGAGCAAGACTCCTTCAAACACTTCTTCAAGCAGTTCATCGGGTTCAAGCTCATCAGGTTCTTCAAGTTAATCAGGCAGCTCATCATCTTCAAGCAACACACCGAGCGTTTACAAGAACGGTTCATCGGGTGCTGAGGTAAAGAAGATTCAGCAAAGACTTGCTGACCTCGGCTATTATGACGGTGCAGTTGACGGTTACTTCGGTGACGCAACAGAAGAGGCTTATAAGGCATTCCAGAAAGCCGCAGGTCTTACAGTTGACGGTATTGCAGGCGATTCGAGAAATACACTTTATTCGGAGAATGCTCCCGAAGCTCCAAAAGCCGATACAACAACAAAGACTGAGGACAAGCCCGAAGAAGAAACAACTGCTCCCACAGAGGCAACAACAGAGCCTGTAACAGAGGCAGTTCAGTATCAGAACGGTGACGAAAACGATGAAGTAACTGCAATTCAGCAGCAGCTTATAAAGCTTGGCTACTTTGCAATGGATGCAACAGGCTACTACGGTGAATATACAGCGCAGGCCGTTGCAAATTTCCAGAATCAGAATTCACTCGATTCAACAGGTATTGTTGATGAGAAAACATACAACGCACTGTTCAGCGACAACGCAGTTGCAAACCCAAAAACAGAGGTTGTAAGCGGCGAGGTTTCTCCGGCGGTTTCAGCCGCTCCGATTGAGATGCCTTCTTCAACAGGTGCATCGCAGTTCATTCTTTCAAACGAAAAGAATCAGAACTACTCGGACACAGCATCAAGCGTTGCCGTTCAGTCCGTAAAATCTGCCGACAAGGCTCTTGCAAAGTCAAATGCCGCAAGCACACCGACTCTTGTTGCCGCAGTTCAGAGATCCGCAAATGTAGGTCTTTGGTTTGTGCTTGTTGCAGTTATCCTCGGTGCAATCGCTTTTGTATTCTTCCTTCGTGACAGAAAGCTTTCAAGATATTCAAGATATGTCGCAAGAAAGAAAAAAAGAGCCACCAAAGCCGAACTTGACGCAAGATGGTAATTGATATATAATCTGATTATTAAACAGTCGATTGCAAAGCAGTCGGCTGTTTTTGCTTAATTAAAAATGGAAAATTGTGGTCGGCGGTGTGCCACCGCAATCTATTCGAGAAGATACTCGGATAAAGGAATTGCATCAGATGCCCGAATACGGCATTGATGCAATTTTTGTTTTATATTGCTTTATATTTCAGACGGGAGGATATTATCCGCCCTACGACACGAACGGGGAACGGTGACATACCGTACGAATAAAAATGTGGACATTTATTGCACATTCGTGTTAAAATACAAGATGAAAAAGTGTGTGGAAAGAAAGCGGTGACTGTTAATGAAAAAATCCGAAAAACCAATCGGCAAAATAAAAGTCAAAAAGTCGATTTTCAAAAGGCTTTTCTTTCACATACTTGTGCTGTTTATTTTGGCGGTGATTGTTTCGGGTACGCTCAATTGCATTGAAAACATTCAGCGCACAAGGCGGTTTACTCGACAGCTGACCGAAAGTGCGTCAAAGGTTGCAACAGAAACTTTTGAACGCTGCGATATAAACGCATTGCTTGATAATCCCGATTCCGAAGAATATCGGAAAGCCGTTAAGACCTTGAGGTGGATTTGTCAGACGAACCACCTTGAATATATGTACATTTACATTCCGAATTTTGACGAAAACAAGGTTACATATGTTATGACTGTTGCCGATGATGACAGCGAAAACGAGAATGTTTTAAATGTGAGAAGTGCAGGTGCAGAGGTTGACCACAGCTTGTGGGACGCTGAAAAAGAGGCGTGGGAAAATCCTAACCTTGTCACGGCTTACGAATATCAGAACGACAGCTTCGGCAGTTTTTACACGGCATTTTCAGCGATTCAAGGCAAGGACGGCAAGCCTGTTGCATTAATCGGTGCGGACTATTCGCTGACGCAGATTTATACGGAAATCATTTTCTATACTGCAATGCGAGTTCTTGCGTTGTTTGTTGTGCTGGCAATTGTATTCTTGCTTGTAATGAGGTTTGTCAGAAAAAAGATGTATAATCCGATACTTTTGATTTTTGAAAAAATTCGAGGATACTTTTCCGACAAGGCTGACGGCACAAATACAAAGAAAGCGTTTGTGCCGATAAAACTCGGCTCTGACGATGAAATTCAGCTTTTGGCTGATTATTTCAACGATATGGCTCACGATGTAGAAACTTATGTTGAAAAAAATTCCGCCCTTGCTAGTGAAAAGGCTAAAAATGAAACCGAGCTTGAGGTTGCAAGGCGGATTCAGTACGGAATAATTGCGAGAGAAAAGAATGTTGTCTTTGCCGATTGTTTTGATGTTTCGGCAAGAATGGAGTCTGCAAGACAGGTAGGCGGCGATTTTTACGATTGCTTTGCATTGCCTGACGGCAGAATATGTGCCGTAGTCGGTGATGTGTCGGGCAAGGGCGTTGCGGCGGCAATGTTTATGGCTTTTGCAAAAACTCTTATCCACGAAAAAATGACCGAAAATGCAGAACCCGACAGGGCATTTGAAGAAATCAACAAGGAACTCTGTTTGTCAAATCCCGAGGGAATGTTTGTAACTGCATTTGCCGTGATTTTTGACAAAAACAGCGACAGCTTTTTGTACATAAATGCAGGTCATAACAAGCCTGTTGCGGTGAGCAACGGCAAGGCTGAATTTTTAGAATGTAAGCCGTGTATAATGCTCGGTGTGTTTGATGATGCAAGGTATGTTGTGAACAGCGCTGAATTTGGAAACGGCGATATAATTTGCCTTTACACCGACGGTGTGAATGAGGCAACAAATGCGGATAATGAATTTTTCGGCAACGATAGACTTGTGTCTGCCTGTCAAAATGCCGAACAGACTGCAAAAGGTGTGTGCGACGGAGTTTATGATGCTTTGACTGACTTTACCGAAAATGCGGAGCAATTTGACGATATAACAATTGTTGCAATAAAAAACAGCAAAAACAGAGATTGAAGGGTTATGAATGTTTAAATCGGAAAACAATCAGATTACAATAGAACAGGTGAGAAAGCTTGACGAGGAATATACTCTTGTCGATATCCGAGATGAAATTTCGTTTGAATACGGCCACATTGACGGAGCAAAGAATATTCCGCTTGCAAAAATCAAAGAGGATAATTCACTTTTGCCAAAAGACAAGCTTGTTGTCCTCTGTTGCAAAAGCGGTCAGATAAGTGACGAGCTTGCAGAAAATCTGCGTGATGACG
>OGNO01000698.1_pt1 | contig 21008 bp, 17 predicted proteins | sample 1573491 | NCBI WGS metagenome assembly OGNO01 (sample SAMEA2581900, study PRJEB24529) | metagenome | biome: Human gut stool | place: China | collected 2011
AACCCGCATAAACACTGGCTTTTTTAAGCAACTCGATTTATTCAAACTCAATCGTAGCCGGTGGTTTGCTCGTGCAGTCGTACAGCACTCTGTTTACCCCTTTGACTTCGTTGACAATTCTGTTTGCAACTGTGCTTAAAACGTCCCATGGAATCTGGGCGCAGTCGGCAGTCATGAAATCGGCTGTGCATACGGCGCGGAGTGCAACGGCATAATCATAAGTACGCTCATCGCCCATAACACCGACACTGCGCATATTCGTCAGGGCGGCGAAATACTGTCCAAGACCTTCTACTCCTGCCTTAGCGATTTCTTCACGGTAAATGTAATCCGCATCCTGAACGATACGAACCTTATCTGCCGTTACTTCTCCGATAATACGGATACCAAGTCCCGGTCCCGGAAACGGCTGGCGGTAAACCAGATATTCCGGGATTCCTAACTCCAGTCCGGCTTTTCTTACTTCGTCCTTAAACAGCATACGAAGCGGTTCGATGATTTCCTTGAAATCTACATAATCAGGAAGTCCGCCTACATTATGGTGGGACTTAATCGTTGCAGATTTTCCAAGACCGGATTCAATGACATCCGGATAAATCGTTCCCTGTACAAGATAATCGACAGCACCGATTTTCTTTGCTTCTTCTTCAAATACACGGATAAATTCTTCTCCGATAATCTTTCTTTTTGCTTCCGGTTCTGTAACTCCTGCAAGTTTGCTGTAGAAACGTTCCTGTGCATTGACTCTGATAAAATTCAGGTCATATGGACCATCCGGTCCGAATACAGCTTCTACTTCATCACCTTCATTTTTACGTAACAGACCGTGGTCTACGAATACGCAGGTCAGCTGCTTGCCGACTGCTTTTGCAAGCATAACGGCCGCAACAGATGAATCCACACCGCCTGATAATGCACAAAGTACTTTACCGTCACCGACTTTTTCACGAATCTGTGCAATCGTTGTTTCCACGAAAGAATCCATTTTCCAGTCACCGGTACATTTACATACATTAAATAAGAAATTGTGCAACATCTTCTGACCTTCTACGGAATGCATTACTTCCGGATGGAACTGTACCGCATATAACTTCTTTTCTGCATTTTCCATAGCCGCAACAGGACAGTTGCCTGTGTGGCCTGTAATCTTAAAACCCTGCGGTGCTTTTGCGATATAATCCGTATGGCTCATCCATGTTGTTGTCGTTGCAGACACTCCTTCAAAAAGCAGGGAAGACGTATCTACTTCAACATCTGTCTTTCCGTACTCGCTGACCGGTGCTGTCGCAACTTCTCCACCCAGCTTATATGCCATAAGCTGTGAACCGTAACAGATTCCGAGAATCGGCACACCAATTTCAAAAATTGATTTATTATAAGACGGTGAATCCTCCTTATAAACACTGTTTGGACCACCGGTAAAAATAATACCCTTTGGATTTTTAGCTTTAATGTCTTCCAGACTTGTTGTGTATGGAATCACTTCTGCATATACATTACATTCTCTGACACGTCTTGCAATCAACTGATTGTACTGACCGCCAAAATCAAGAACCAACACTAATTCGCTGTTCACTGTTTTCCTCCTTCTTATTGCGCAATCATTTCCTAATTAACAGAAACTTTTACTTTTGCTGCTCATTGTATTATTTCATTATACAAAACAAATCCATACTTGGCAACCGCCAATTCTGCCTTATTCTGCCTGTTTTACTTCTCTTTTAAAATCTGATTTTTAAAAAGTCATTTTGTAATCCTCTTTGTCAACTCCCGGCAAATCTACACCTGCGCATTTAATTTTTCAATCACGTCCGGCACCTCGCCTAAATGCTCACACACGCAGTAAGTCAGCGCACGAATTGTATCATCAATCTGAATCGTATCCGGCACATGCACGACTTTCGTGCCTGCGGCATGTCCCGCCTTAATGCCGTTAATGCTGTCTTCAATGACAATACACTCCTGTGGCGGCACACCAATTCTATCTGCCGCCGCCAAAAAAATATCCGGTTCGGGTTTGCCGTGTTCCACGCTGTCCCCATAAACCACATTGTCCAGATATTCCCATGCACCAATCGTATGCAGGGTCTTTTCAGCACTTTCCCTGCGGGTAGACGTTGCAACGGCGCACTTTATTCCATTTTCACGGATATAATCCAGTAGTTCAAACAGTCCCTTTTTTATCGGCAGCCCTTCTTTTTCCCGGATTTTGTAAATATGCTCCGTTCTGAGTTTTCTTGCTTCCCAGTAGTCAATTTTGCCATGATAATAATTGTCAAAAAACTGACAACTCAATGTATTGGGTGCGCCCTTAAAGCTGTCAATCAGCCACATCGGCATTTCAACGCCCAGCTGCTTAGCTGCCCAAAGCCACCCTTCATTAGACTGGCGCTCCGAATCAACCATCACACCGTCCATATCAAATATTACTCCATGAATCATCTGTCCTTCCACTCTTTCCTAATCTTCTATATCGCTACACTACTTTTCATTCCATCTGAAATCCATTTTATTTCCAGACTGTTTCGTTTCCGAATCATTTCATTCCTGAACAATTCTGTCTTCAGCTTATTCATTCCCGAACTACTCCGCCTCCAGATACTTCTTCACATACTGCCCGGTATAGGACTTCTTGACCTTTGCAACTTCCTCCGGTGTACCCTTGGCAATCACTGTGCCGCCGCGGTCGCCGCCTTCCGGTCCCATATCAATGATATAATCAGCCGTCTTAATCACATCGAGATTATGCTCGATTACCACCACTGTATTGCCGCCTTCCGTCAGCTTATGCAAAATGTCAACCAGCTTATGCACATCGGCAAAATGCAGTCCCGTTGTCGGCTCGTCCAAAATATAAATCGTCTTTCCCGTGCTTCGCTTTGAAAGCTCCGTTGCCAGCTTGATACGCTGTGCTTCACCGCCGGAAAGCTCTGTAGACGGCTGTCCCAGTTTGACATAAGACAGTCCGACATCATTGAGTGTTTCGATTTTACGGCGGATACTCGGCACATTGTCAAAGAAGGTAACGGCTTCTTCCACCGTCATATCCAGTACATCGTAAATGTTCTTGCCCTTGTACTTAACCTCCAGCGTTTCCCTGTTGTAACGCTTGCCGTCACAGACTTCGCAAGGCACATAAACGTCCGGCAGGAAGTGCATTTCAATTTTAATAATACCGTCACCGGAGCAGGCTTCGCAGCGTCCGCCCTTAACATTAAAGCTGAAACGTCCTTTTTTGTATCCGCGTTCCTTAGCATCGGTTGTTGCCGCAAACAAATCACGAATCATATCGAATACCCCGGTATATGTTGCCGGATTAGAACGCGGTGTCCGTCCGATTGGTGACTGGTCAATATCAATGACCTTGTCCAACTGCTCAATTCCGACAATGTCGTCATGCTTTCCTGCAATACATCTTGCACGGTTTAAAGACTTTGCAAGGTGCTTATACAATATCTCGTTGACCAGTGAACTCTTTCCCGAACCGGAAACACCGGTTACGCAGGTCAGCACACCCAACGGAATATCCACGTCTACATTTTTGAGATTGTTTTCTCTTGCTCCCTTGACCGTAATCCAGCCTGTCGGCTTTTTGCGCTCCTTCGGTACAGGAATCTTAATTCTACCGCTTAAATACGCACCTGTCACCGATTCCTTACAGCGCATAATATCCTCAGCCGTTCCGACTGCCACGACATTTCCACCATTCTTACCGGCACCCGGACCGATATCCACAATATAATCGGCGGCACGCATCGTATCTTCATCATGTTCCACCACCAGCACAGAATTTCCCAGATCACGCAGATGCAGGAGTGTCTTTAACAGCTTGTCATTGTCACGCTGGTGCAGTCCGATACTCGGCTCGTCTAAAATATACGCAACACCTACCAGTCCCGAACCAATCTGTGTTGCCAGACGGATTCTCTGCGCTTCTCCACCCGACAGAGTCGCTGTTGCACGGGACAGTGCCAGATAATCCAGTCCGACATCCATTAAGAACTGGATTCGTGCTTTAATTTCCTTTAAAATCTGACTGCCGATTGCAAGCTGTCTTTCCGAAAGCTGCATATTCTGTAAAAACTCCTGCAATTTAACAATCGAAAGATTGGTAATCTCATAAATATTTTTATCCGCAACAGTCACGGCAAGGGATGACGGCTTTAAACGCTGACCCTTACATGCCTTACACGGTGTAATCTGCATAAATTCTTCATACTGTTGTTTCATCGTGTCCGAACCGGTTTCACGGTAACGCTTCTGCATATTGCGGATTAAGCCCTCAAATGCTATATCGTACACACCTTCGCCGCGCTGTCCGCGGTAATGCACCTTTACGGAATGTCCGTTTGTTCCGTGAATAATAATATCGCGGATTTCCTGCGGATAATCCTGAAACGGTGTCGAAAGGCTGAAATGATATTCTTCTGCAAGAGCTTTCATAATCGCTCTTGTAAAGCTGCCCTCGTCCGTCACCGACTGCCAGCCCATTGCCACAATTGCACCTTCATCAATGCTTAACCGCTCATCCGGTATCATCAGTCCGACATCAAATTCCATTTTATAGCCCAGTCCGAAACACTCCGGACACGCACCGAACGGATTGTTAAATGAGAAGCTTCTCGGTTCGATTTCTTCAATACTGATTTCACAATCCGGGCAGGCAAAGCTCTGGCTGAAATGCATCGGCTCACCGCCAATGACATCCACTGTCATCAGACCGTCTGCCAGTTTCAGTGTGGTTTCAATCGAATCGGTCAGACGCTTCTGGATTCCTTCCCGCACGGATAAGCGGTCCACTACAATTTCAATATTGTGCTTTTTATTCTTTTCCAGCTTAATCTCATCGGTCAGTTCATACATATTGCCGTCTGCAATTACACGGACATAACCGCTCTTTTTAGCCTGTTCAAACAGCTTGACATGTTCACCTTTTCGTCCGCGGACAACCGGCGCCAGAAGCTGGATTTTCGTCCGTTCCGGTAACTGCATAATCACATCTACCATCTGATCAACCGTCTGTTTCTTAATCTCCCTGCCACACTTTGGACAATGCGGAATGCCGACTCTTGCATACAGCAGTCGAAAATAATCGTAAATTTCCGTCACCGTACCGACCGTTGAACGCGGATTGCGGTTCGTAGATTTCTGGTCAATGGAAATCGCCGGAGATAAGCCTTCAATACTCTCTACATTTGGTTTTTCCATCTGTCCGAGGAACTGTCTTGCATAAGAAGACAGGGATTCCATATATCTTCGCTGACCTTCCGCATAAATGGTATCGAATGCCAATGAAGACTTTCCCGAACCGGACAGCCCTGTAAGCACAACCAGCTCGTTTCTTGGAATATCGACCGAAATATTATTCAGATTATGTTCATTTGCTCCGCGTATTTTAATAAACTGCCTGAATTTTCCCTTTTCCATTGTTTCCTCCATTTTCTTACAATGTTTTTCATTTTTTTACTATCATTTACTTATTTTCATAAAGATACTGGTTAATCTCTATCATCTTATCACGCAGGGCCGCAGCTTCCTCGAAGTTTAATTCTGCCGCCGCCTTATGCATATTCTTTTCAATTTCTTTCTTGACCTTTTCCAGTTCCTTGACACTCATGGATTCATAATCCTTCTTTAACGTGTCGGACGGTCTGTCATCTGCCTCTGCCGCTCTTGAAATACTGATTAAATCACGCACTGCTTTGCGGATTGTCTGCGGTGTAATCCCGTGTTCTTCATTATATGCCTGCTGAATCTTTCTGCGGCGCTCTGTTTCCCCGATTGCCTTTTCCATAGACTCCGTAATCTTATCCGCATACATGATAACGTGTCCTTCGCTGTTTCGTGCGGCTCGTCCAATCGTCTGTACCAGTGAGGTTTCCGTTCTTAAAAAGCCTTCCTTATCCGCATCAAGAATGGCAACCAGCGAAATTTCCGGAATATCCAGACCTTCTCTTAAAAGGTTAATGCCGACCAGCACATCAAACGCATCCAGGCGCATATCGCGGATAATGCGCTGTCGCTCCAGTGTATCAATATCCGCATGCAGATATTTTACACGGATTCCCAGTTCTTTCAGATAATCCGTTAAATCCTCTGCCATGCGCTTTGTCAGTGTTGTCACAAGAATCTTGTTATGTTTTTCAGTTTCTTTGTGAATCTCCGATACCAGATCGTCAATCTGTCCGTCAATCGGACGCACGCTGATTTCCGGGTCTAACAGACCTGTCGGGCGGATAATCTGCTCGGCAGACAGCAGTTCGTGGTCCCGCTCGTATGCTGCCGGTGTTGCCGATACAAACAGCATCTGCGAAATCTTATTTTCAAATTCTGTAAAATTCAGCGGTCTGTTATCCTTCGCAGACGGTAGACGGAAGCCGTAATCCACCAGTGTCGACTTTCTGGACTGGTCGCCTGCATACATGCCGCGTATCTGTGGAATCGTGATATGCGACTCATCGACAATAATTAGAAAATCGTCCGGAAAATAATCCATCAGTGTATACGGCGGCACCCCTGCCGGAAGTCCCGCAAGATGTCTGGAATAATTCTCAATACCCGAACAAAATCCCGTTTCCTGCATCATCTCAATATCAAAATTCGTCCGTTCCGCAATCCGCTGTGCCTCAATCAGCTTATCTTCACTTTTAAAGAACTTTACACGCTCCTCTAACTCCGCTTTGATATTCACAATCGCCTGTTCCATTTTTTCTTTCTCAACAACATAATGGGAGTTTGGGAAAATGGCAATGTGATCTAATTCCAGCTTGACCTCACCTGTCAGTGAATCAATCTGTGCAATCCGGTCTACTTCATCCCCGAAAAACTCCACACGGACCGCGTCGCCGCTGGATGCAGACGGATACACCTCCAAAACGTCCCCGCGCACACGGAATGTACCACGCTTAAAATCCGTATCGCTTCTGACATACTGAATGTCAATCAGCTTGCGGATTACGTCGTCCCTATCCTTTTCCATGCCCGGTCTTAACGAAATCACCATGTTCTGATAATCCACCGGCGCACCTAAACCGTAAATGCACGAAACCGAAGCTACAATAATCACATCCCGCCGCTCTGACAGTGCGGCAGTTGCCGAATGGCGCAGTTTATCAATCTCATCATTAATTGCCGAATCCTTTGCAATATACGTATCACTGGACGGCACATAAGCTTCCGGCTGATAGTAGTCATAATAGGAAACAAAATACTCTACTGCATTTTCCGGAAAAAACTCCTTCATCTCCCCGTACAACTGTGCCGCCAGCGTCTTATTATGCGAAATAATGAGTGTCGGCTTCTGCACCCGCTCAATAATATTTGCCATTGTAAATGTCTTGCCCGAACCGGTAACGCCCACCAGCGTTTCAAACTGGTTTCCCTCCTCAAAACCTTTCGCCAGTTTCTCGATTGCCTGCGGCTGGTCGCCGGTCGGCTGATATTCTGATACTAATTTAAAACGCTCCATAACCTCTATCCTCTACTTTCAACACTGCGGCTTCTTTTCTAACTGGATTATACCACACCCATTTTTTAATGTACAGCATTTTCAAACATTTGTTCTATTTTTATTTTCTTTCTATTATAAATGTACTTCATTTAATTATTTCAACATAGGCCACACTTTATACGAATCCGCTTCATCTTCATTTTCTCCCGGTTTCTTTCGGCACACATTTCATCTCCGCCCGCATATCATAATAAAAACAAGCTCAAGGATTTTCCTATGTACATTTTCTTCGGCATTTTCATCCTGATATGCATTTTTTTTGCGGTCTTTTTTCACCGGCGCAGAAAACGGATTATCCAAAAAATCCGCAATATGAGCCCCTGTGCACAGAAAAAGCTGCTTGACGAACTGATGCAGCCGTTTGGATTTCTCTCCTGCCCACAGCAGAATATTATCACATCCGATATTGATTCGTGGCAGCGCACCTTTGGCTATACACGTCTTTTTGACTACTCTGCACCACATTTTAAAATGGTATTTGACTGCGAACCGGTTTATTTTGACTATGATAACAGAACATGGCTGATTGAATTCTGGAAAGGTCAGTACGGTATCAGCTGCGGCGCCGAAATCGGCATCTACCGTGCCGATACAATTTTGTCACCGGACCGGCTTACCAATGCCCGCTTTGAAAGCATTTCCAATTCCCTCATGCTGCCGCTGTCCATGCAGCTTTTTTATCAAGGCAGACCACTGTTTTGCATCGGACAGACCCACTGGTGGCTGACGGGCTTCCGTCCGGGATTTTTTGCCTATCCGCAGGATTTGTCACTGCGCATTTCCATCACCTTTTTAGACCGTGAAATGGCGGACAGCTTCGCCGATGCACTGATTGCCAAAGGGTACTGCCCTTACGATATTGAACTGTGCAGTGCTTCCGTTGCCTTTACCTTCGGCATACCGCACAGCTTCCAGCCGCGCTGTAAACGTCCGTTTGTTACGCACATGGCACAGCGCGTAAACCGCATTTATTGTCGTATTTTTAATAAAATCACACGACCTTTTACCGACTGTTATGAACAGATTCTATATCTGTACTTTTATCTGCCGTTTGCCTTCCGCCGCCTGCTGCGGATGAAACGCCACAAAACGCAGAAATTCCACCGATGCCGGAGGTGACCTGTCTATGAGTGCCAATTCACGTATTACAAATGCCTATGAAAACGCTTTCTGCCTGCCCTTAAATCCTTTATCAAAATATGTACTGTTTAGTGACTGCCACCGCGGAACAGGCAGAAGCAATGATAATTTCCTGAAAAATGAATATCTCTATCTTGCTGCCTTAAAATACTACTTTTCCCACGGCTTTACTTATATTGAACTGGGTGACGGCGATGAACTTTGGGAAAACCGCTCCATGTGCCCGATTCGCGAAATGCATGCCCAAAGTTTTGAACTGCTCTCCCGCTTTTATGCGAAACACCGGTTTTACGCCGTCTATGGTAACCACGATATTACCAAACGCAGTGCCCACTTTAGCGGACGTTGTTTTTCTTCGTGCTTCTGCTGGCAGGAGCAGTGTGAAATCCCGCTGTTTCCCGAAATTACATTTTATCCCGGAATTATTTTAAAAGACTGCGCCAAAAGAAAAGACCTCTTTTTACTGCACGGACATCAAAGTGATTTGTTAAACAGCACCCTCTGGCGGCTTTCACGGTTTCTTGTCCGCTATGTATGGCGTCCTTTGGAATCCCTTGGAATCCCTGATCCGACCAGTGCCGCCAAAAACCACACAAAGAAAAATGCTACGGAAAAGAAGCTGTCCGCATGGGCAAAACAGCACGAACTGATTTTGATTGCCGGTCACACCCACCGCCCCGTTATCGGAAACCGTACCTCTCCGTACTGCAACACCGGAAGCTGTGTATCCCCCGCCGGCATTACTGCGATTGAAATCGAAAACCGTTGTATGACACTTATCAAATGGTCACAGGGCACACGCAGCGATATGTGTCTTCAGGTCTTACGTGAACCGCTCGGCAGCCCGCTGTGCATTGACGATTTTTTGTAATAATTAAAGCCCCTGCAGCAGTCCGGGTTCTTTGTACCGCTCTCCAAAAGATTAGATTTTTACGTCTAACCTTTGGAACCGGTACAATTTACCATGTCTGCCAAAGGGGCTTATTCTTTATCTACTATATATTCATTTTATTTATTTTATACAGGTTGAAAATTCATATCTATTTCTGCATTTCCTCTATCAGATATTCAACCGCTGTATTCCACTGAGTGTCCTCATTTTCATCTGTTCCCTGCTCTACCGCAATATCAGGTGTCACACCCTGTCCATGGATATTCTGACCGTTTGGTGTGTAATACTTTGCGGTTGTCAGTTTGACAGCACTGCCGTCTGTCAGTGGCTTAATCGTCTGCACAATGCCTTTGCCAAAGGTCTGTGTTCCGATAATTTCACCCTTGTCGTAATCCTGCATGGCGCCTGCAAAAATTTCCGAAGCACTGGCACTGTTGCCGTTGACTAAAACTGCTATCGGTATATCCAGTTCATGACCGTCTGTCCCCTTATACTCTGTCCTTTTGCCACTTTTGTTTTCTGTATACACAATCAGCCCGTCCGGCAGTGTGTAATCCAGCATTTTTACAACTGTATCCAGCACACCGCCCGGATTATCCCGCAAATCAATCACAAGTGCCTGCATGCCCTCATCTTCCAGTACCTGCAATGCATCCTTGTACTGCTGTGTCGTTACATCTTCAAACTGTGAAACAGACAGATATCCAATCTGATTTTCCCGCATTTCATATTCAACCGTCTGCGCCTTGATTTCATCACGGACAACCTCAACGGAAAATGCCGCATCATCACGGACGGCATCCAAATGCACACTCGTTCCTTTTTCACCTTTTATCAGCGCAACCGCACTGCTTAAATCCATGTCCGTAATATCAGTTCCGTCCACTGTTGTAATTTTATCGCCATTGCGAAGTCCCGCCGCATAAGCCGGTGCGTCTTCATACGCGTCAATCACCAGCACTGCACCGTCATCACTTTTCTGGCAGACCGCGCCGATACCATAAAACTTTCCGGTTGTGGATTCCACCAGACTCTGATATTCATCGGGTGTATAATAAACCGTATATTTATCACCGTAAGATGCCAGATACGCCTTGTAAATCATCTCTTTTGCAGTATCCGTATCCACATCTTCCATGTAGAACAAATCCATTAAAGAATCGATTGCATTCAGCTTTGCTTCTACTTCACTGCCGATGCCCTCATCTTCTGTCGTTGCTGTATCCTGCACATAAATTTCACCATTTACGCCTATATGGACAAATCCTTTGTGATAAAAAACATTTAAAAGAACAACACCTGCCAGTATGGCAATTGACAAACCGGCTATCGCACCGAATATCAGACCTCTGCCAAATCCTCTCTTTTTCACCGTCTGCTGATTTTCTTCTAACTCATTCATGCGCTGTCTAAATCCTTCCTGCTGTTTTACGGCTTCCTTCCTTATAAATATGCTGTTATGCAGCTATATATCTTCACCTATGCCGTTCTTTATAAGTAATTTTCTTTACAAATACGACTGTGGATTCACATACGTTCCATTCTTAATCATTGCAAAATGCAGATGGACACCATTTGAATTTCCTGTTGTTCCCATCAATCCAATGGTCTGTCCCTGCGTTACGGTATCACCGACCGAAACCTTCAAAGCTGAACAATGCATATAAACCGTACTGAATCCGTTTCCATGGTCAATCGTAATATAATTGCCCGCAGTTGCACTATATTTTGCAATAATAACAGTTCCTGATGCTGAAGCATAAATCGGATCACCGGCAACACCAACACTGACTGCACCGATATCCAGTCCCTTATGCGGCGAACTTCGATCCTCCGTATCACCAAACGGCGATGTAATACGCTTTGAAACCGTTGGCCAAATAAATCCACTGCTTGACGGTGTTGAACTATTTCCGCTGTTACTGCTGCTATTACTGTTACTATTGCTATTCTGTCCCGAGCTGCTGTTTTGATTCTTCTTTTCTTTCTCGGCTTTTTTTGCTGCCGCATCTTCCTGCTGCTTCTTCGCTACAAGATTTAAGATTTCATTCTCCTGCTCCTGCATCTCTTTTTCAAGCTGCGCCTTTGTCGATGCTGTCTGTGTCGTCTGTGTTGACAGCGCCGCAAGTTCCTGTTCCTTTGCCTGCTGTACCAGAGCCAGCGCTGACTTCTGATCTTCAAGTGAAATCTTCATCGTATCCAGTTCCGCATAATCGCTTTCCAAATTCTGTTTTGTCTGCTCAATATACTGAATCGTTTCTTCATACTCCTGAAGCTTCTGTCTGTCATACTCTGAAATTTTTGTAATATAATCCGCTTTATTTAACAAATCCGCAAGACTCGATGAAGACAGCAAAATGTCCAGATATGTATCTTCATTTCTCTCATACATAAACTGGATTCTTAATTTCATCGAATCATACTGCACATCTGCATCAATTTCAGCCTGTTCCAGATTGACCCTGGCTTCTTCTATCTGATTCTGCATATCCTCAATCTGCGTATTCAGCGACTGCAGACTGCTATCCAGCGTTGACATTTTTCCGTCCAGCTGTTCGATATAACTTTTCGTATCCGCAGATTCCTGTTGGAGCTGTTCCAGCTGTTTTTTCGTATCTTCATACTGACTGCTTAACTGGTCCTGCTTATCTTTTGCCTGATTCAAATCTGTTACTGTATCCCCAAATGCGCGGATTCCATTTCCAAACGGCGCATTGACATAAATGACCAGCATAAACAGAATAAGAACTACGGAAATCCCTCTTTTTATTCGCCTATGTGCCATACTTTCCTCCATTCTTAAGCGACTATGCCCATCCGGGTATATGTTTCGCCCCAAAAACGAAAGGTGCCACGCAAGAGTCATCTCGTGGCTTTCCTGCGACAGCACCTTGTTGTTCATTAAACGTTTGCGTGCTTCCGTACAGCAAAGAAACTGCCCAGTGCACCAATTCCAATACCCAGCGCGATTGCAACCGGTGTAAGAATCCGGAATACTTCTGATACCGGGAGAAATGCCAGAATATTATTCAAAATTGAGAATTTATTCAAAACATATGCAATAACATTCTGATACATATAACGGAAAATCACAATGGGAATAATCGCACCGATGATACCAATTGCAATACCCTCTACGAAGAACGGTGCATTAACAAACGCATCCGTTGCTCCGATAAATTTCATAATCGAAATTTCCTCTTTACGGACTGTAATACCAATGACAATCGTATTGGTAATCAGGAAGATGGAAACTGCGAGCAGAATTATAATCACTGCAATTGCCACATATCCAACCAGCTTTGCCGCACTTGACAGACCGCTCGCTGTTGCTTCGGAACGGTTGACCTGACGCACGCCGTCCAGATTTTCAAGATATGTAACCAGCGTTCCCTGCATTCCCGCATCACTTAAATAAACTTCATAGGATGCCGAATTAATCAGCGGATTATCCTTAAAGCCTTCCGCAAGATCCGGATATGCTGCAAAATATTCTGACTTAAAGTTATTCCATGCTTCTTCAGCCGATGTATAATGAACGCTTGAAACCTCTACACGGTTGCTGATTGTATCACCCAGCTTCTTAATCTCTGTATCCGAAAGTCCTTCATCAAAGAACACCGTAACACAGACTTCATTTTCAGCCTTCTTTACCATATACTCAAAATTCATCATAATAGAATAAAAAACGCCAAACAAAAATACACATGCTGCAATGGTGGCAATTGAAGCCAGGGAAAACAGCCTGTTTCTATAAATATTTTTGAAACCCTGTTTCAAATGATAAAATATTGACCTAATCTTCATAGAAATATCCACCTTTTTCCAAATCGCTGATTATTTTACCTTCACTCATGGTAATTGTTCTCTTTTTCATCTGCTGTACAATTTCCATATTGTGTGTTACTACAAGCACCGTTGTTCCCTGCTTATTTGCCTGATTTAAAATCTTCATGATTTCGGCCGAATTGGCAGGATCCAGATTACCGGTCGGTTCATCGCACAGTAAAATTGCCGGACGATTCACTAACGCTCTGGCAATCGCAACTCTCTGCTGTTCACCACCGGATAATTCATTCGGATATGCCTTATACTTGTCCAGCAGACCAACCATGGAAAGCATGGACAATACACGGCTTTTAACCTGTCTTGTCGGTGCTTCAATGACCTGCTGTGCAAATGCAATATTTTCAAATACATTTCTGTCCGGTAACAGACGGAAATCCTGAAAAACAACACCGATATCCCTTCTTAAATAAGGCAGCTTCTTTCTTGTAATTTTATTCAGATATTTTTTATTGACATAAATCTTTCCTGTTGTCGGGTCTAATTCCTTTAACAACAGCTTAATGAGTGTAGACTTACCAGAACCACTCTTACCTACTATAAATACAAACTCACCCTTCTGGACATGCAGATTAATCCCGTTCAACGCCGGGACACCAGAAGAATACGTCTTTGTAACATCCTCTAAGATTATCATCCGTAATCTCCTCCATTAAAATGTATCAATACTTTCCATATACTTCATATATTTTACAACCATCAGCGCAATTTTAAATGTAATCGCATCATCAAATATACGCAGATCCAGTCCTGTACTCTTTTGCAGCTTATCCAGACGATACACCAGTGTATTCCGGTGGATATAAAGCTGTCTGGACGTTTCTGAAACATTCAGGCTGTTTTCAAAAAACTTATTGATGGTTGACAGTGTTTCTTCGTCAAATTCATCCGGCGATTTGCCATCAAAAATTTCCTTAATAAACATCTGGCACAGCGGCATCGGCAGCTGATAAATCAGGCGTCCGATTCCAAGGCGGTTGTATGCCACCACATTCTTGTCGCTGTAGAAAATCTTTCCGACATCCAGTGCCATCTTCGCTTCCTTATAAGAACGCGAAACTTCACGAATATCATTGACTATCGTACCGTATGCAATATGTGCAGCACTCATCGCTTCCGTATTGAGCATATCAATAATAACCTCTGCGGTCTTATCCAGCTCATCGTAAGTTTCCGTACCTTTGACTTCCTTTACGAGAATGATATTTTTCTCATCGACCGCCGTGATAAAGTCACGCACTTTTCCCGCAAACAATGTACGCACTGTTTCCAGCGCACTCGTATCCTTTTCATGTTTTGTTTCAATAATATATACGACACGTTTCACATCCGTTTCAATGTGAAGCTTTTCAGCTCTTGTATACATATCTACCCTCAGCAGGTTATCCAGCAATAAATTCTTAATGAAATTATCTTTGTCAAACCGCTCCTTATATGCCACAAACAGATTCTGAATCTGAAATGCTGCAAGCTTTCCGAGCATATACACATCGTCGCTTGTTCCTTTTGCCAAAAGAATATATTCTAAATTCTGGTCATCTAATACCTTGAAAAACTGATATCCATTCACTACCTGGCTTTCTGCCGGAGAGTCCATAAATGCAATCGCATCTGCAATGCAGTTTTGCGCATCCTCAAATGTTTTCGCAGCCACTTTACCGTCAGCATCTATTACACAGAAATCAACTCTTGATATAGCCTTCAATCCATCAACTGTCGTTTGTAAAATCTGATTCGATATCATCCCAAACTTCCTTTCCTTTGATTTTAGCTAGTCCTTCTACTATTGTAATGCAATTTGCCAAAAAAAAAAAGAGGAAATGCACAATTTCTATACATTTCCTCAAAAATTTCATGAATTTTAGATTTACATTACGATTCTTGGAACCATTTCTACAGATTTCATATCACATAACTTATTCAAATTAGTGAGTGATAACCTGTTCTGTTTCCTTATCGAATACGTGAAGTCTTGCAATATCCATCGCAAACTTAACTGTATCACCAGGACGAGCTGTTGTACGAGGATTAACCTTTGCTGTACATGTTGTCTGTGCAATATCATAGTGAAGGTTAACTTCTGCACCGAGAAGTTCATATACCTTAACCTGAGCTTCAAATGTATGATCAGCATGAGCTGCAACAAACTCTTCATCATCCTTGATATCTTCTGGACGGATACCAACTACTACAGTCTTACCAACATAGCTCTTAAGCTTTTCGCTCTTTTCAGCCGGAAGTGTAATAGATACTGTATCGCTCATCTTTAATGTTACCTGTGAACCGCTCTGAACAACTTCAGCATCAATTAAGTTCATCTGAGGTGATCCGATGAAACCAGCAACGAAAAGGTTGTTTGGTGTGTTGTAAAGGTTGCTTGGTGTATCTACCTGCTGGATGATACCATCCTTTAATACAACGATTCTTGTACCAAGTGTCATAGCTTCTGTCTGGTCATGTGTTACATAGATGATTGTTGTTTCAAGTCTCTGATGAAGCTTAGAGATTTCGACACGCATCTGAACTCTTAACTTTGCATCAAGGTTTGAAAGAGGTTCATCCATAAGGAATACCTTAGGGCTACGAACGATTGCACGACCCATGGCAACACGCTGTCTCTGACCACCTGAAAGAGCCTTTGGCTTACGATCAAGTAAATGTTCAATATCAAGAATCTTAGCAGCTTCATGAACAGCCTTATCGATATCAGCCTTTGGTACTTTTCTTAACTTCAGACCGAATGCCATGTTATCATATACTGTCATATGTGGATAAAGAGCATAGTTCTGGAATACCATCGCGATATCTCTATCCTTAGGTTCTACATCATTTACTAACTTATCACCAATCCATAATTCACCTGAACTGATTTCTTCAAGACCAGCGATCATACGAAGAGTTGTAGACTTACCACAACCTGAAGGTCCTACGAAGATGATGAATTCCTTATCAGCGATTTCAAGATTAAAATCCTTTACGGCAACAAAACCGTTCGGATATACTTTACAAACATTTTTAAGTGATAAACTTGCCATTTTAAAATATCCTCCTAAATAAATGACGCCTTTCGCTTTCGCATCTTGCCCGCGTCTGTTGTTGTAATAAATAATACAATAATCAGCCGATAATTACCATATTGTATTTCAACAAATATCTGCGGATATTTTCGTCAAATTTACTATAGACACTGATTTACTGTAACTTTTGTACAAAACCATTCCCCATTACTTCACGAACATCACCAACAATTAAAAAGCTGTTTTCGTCTATTTCCATTACGATTTCTTTCAGATACGGTATCTGTTTGATTGAAACCACGCACAGCAGCACACTTTTTTCCTGCTGCGTATAGACCCCGCTTGCAGGAAACCGTGTAATGCCACGGTGCATTTTTTCCATAACCACCGGTGCAATCTGCTCATTTTTATCGGAAATAATCCACACTGCCCTTGCCTGCTTCGTGCCTTCCAGCACCGTATCTGTCACCAGCGCCGTGACATAAACGGCAATAATGGCATACAGACTGACACTCATTCCGAATACCAGCACACCAGCAATAATAACCGCCATGTCCAGCACCTGAATAATACTTGCCAGTGCATACTGGCGGAAAAACCGGTGCAGCAATACCCCCAGCATATCCGTTCCGCCGGTTGTAAATCCGGATTTTAACACCAGTCCGATACCGGCTCCGCAGGCTGCCCCGCCATACACTGCCGCCAGCAGATAATCCGCTGCATCTACGGGAACTGCCGGAAGCACCGCCAGGTACAGTGTAAGTAGTACCGCCCCGGTAACAGTGTTTTTTATAAATTCTTTTCCTTCTATATAAAATGCAGCAATAAACAATGGCACATTTAATGTAACATTGGTAATCCACAGTGGCACGCCGCCCGCCCATACACCACCTGTTACACGGTTTACAATGACTCCGATTCCCGAAAATCCGCCGGTCACCATACCCACCGACTGATAAATGCTCTTATATGCTGCCGCCATCAAAAATGTCCCTGCCGCCAAATACAAATACCGCTTCATCCCACACTCCGCTTTCCTTACTTTTCCCACAGTATGCCCGGAAAATGTGCGGACTATACTAACCGGCGAAAATAGTTCGTTCGGCGAAGTTAAGTAACACGTTGAGCGGAACGAACTATTTTCGACCCATTTTGTATAAAATGTGACATTTTTTCTCTTTTTTCTTCTTTTTTTTGTAAAAAAGTGTTGCATTTCCCAAATCCTTGTATTATAATACATACATAAGATACAAACAGTTGATAAGTTATTTGAAAGAGGTGCAATATGGATATAGCTTCTTTATCAACAGCAATGAGCACACAGAACATTTTGAACGATGTCAGTGTTGCGATGCTTAGTAAATCGTTAGATACCGTCGAAGATATGGGCGATGGAATGGTAAAGATTATGGAATCTTCCGTTACTCCTTATCTTGGACAGAATATAGATTACTACGTTTAGTTTTTCTTATTATTTTTTCCTTTCTCATTTTCTTATAAAAAAGGAGCTGTTATGAAGTAATTCATATACAACTCCTTTTTTATTTAGTTTCTAAACCTTACTTTGATGTAAGGTTCAGAAACTTTTATATTCTTTTTAACTTATGCATTTCCTCTATGTATCCCCCACTCTCGCTCTGTCCCTGCATTCCTGCTTTTCCTGCGGATTCCGGTTTGTGTTTTGCGCTTCCAATTTTCATTTTTTTCTCTTTAATAAAATACAGCCGCCACAATCCACAAAATTACAAGAAATACAACATTCCAGCCGGTAAATACCAGCATATACTTTCCTTTTTCACTTTGTGGCGTAAGCGCATACTGCTTATAAGAAATCAGACTTGCCATTGATGCAATCAGTGTTCCCAGTCCGCCGATATTCGTGCCGAGAATCAGCGCATTGATATTTTCCGTAAAGCCCGACAGCAGCACCGCCGCCGGTACATTACTGATTATCTGGCTTGCAAAAATTGATGCTGCCAGTTCGTGTCCGCCCACATGTGTCCTTAAAAAAGCACTGAAGCCGTCCATATTTTTAATGTTACCCACAAGAATAAAAAATGCCACAAATGTTATCAACAGCATATAATCCGGCTTTGTGAACAACTGTCTGTCCAATACAAAAAGGACACCGATAACAATAGCCAGTAACATTCTGTAATCCAGTACATGAAGCACTGTCAGAATACACAGGAAAAACAATGTCAAATATCCACACAGCCGTACTTTCTCATCTTTTGCATTTTCCCGGACCATTTCCTCTTTATCCGATACTTCCGCCCCTGACATCTTTCTGTCTGACAGCCCTCTGTCTGCTGCCTTTCTGTCTGATATAACCCTGCCTGCCGCTTTTCTGTCTGCCGCTCCCTGTTCCAAAACAGCGCTCTCCGCCTGCACCTTAATTTCCCTTTTAGGAATACAAAGCGACGTCACCAGCAGTAATCCAAGTGACACCGCCGTCACCGGAAACATCAGCTTTAAAAACGCTGTAACCGGACTGCCCGACAGCGAGTACAGATAGAGATTCTGTGGATTCCCGATTGGCGTACACATACTGCCGAGATTCGCCGCAATCGTCTGCATAACAATGACAAATATCAGATTTTCGGACAAGCCTGTCGCCTGCAACACTGCCACTGCAAACGGTACAAACGTCAGCAGGGCGACATCATTTGTAATCCACATACTCGCAAAAAAGCAGCTGAGTACCAGTACCAGCTCCAGTTGTCTTGCATTCTTTACATAGCACAGCATTTTTTTGATAAGCCATTCAAATAGTCCCACACTGCGAAAGCCCGCAACTACTGCCATAAAACAGAAAAGCAGTGACAGCACGCGGTAATCAATATAATAAAAATAGTCTGCTGACGGGGGCGTAAAAAACATACTCACCACAGCCAGCAGACCCGCAATGCAGAAAGCCGTTTCTTTTTTTACAAATGTTACAAATGTTACAAAGGTTTTCACTCCATTCATTTTTCATATCCTCATTTCAAAACATTTTCATGTGCAAAAATCCGCGACTTCATTGATTCCATTCACTTTGTTTTCCATTTACTTTTTCGCAGAAAAGGACAATATTATGCCATTTCCGGCACAATACTGTCCTCTAAAATATTTTTATCAAAAACATTTATTAAAAGAATTCCGCTTCAGCAGCAATCAGTGAAATGTATTTAAAAGCTTACTGCCTCAGCAGCCTTTACATAAATTCCGTATACAGCATGTATACCACTGCCGCCGCAACTGTTGCAATCAGCGGAGGTGTTATAAAACGCTCGCCGTTTTGCGGTTTAAAACCCTTATGCAGCTGTTCTTTCAGATACTCCCATCGTCCGTTTCTGACTGCAATCTTTTTAAACAGCAGATAGGCAATTCCTAAAAACCCTGCCGCCACAAGTCCAAGCATCACAAGCTGCGCAATAATCACCGGCACACTGTTCATTGAACTTTCCGCTGCTTGCGCACTCTGTTCAAGCAGTTCACTGCCGCCTGATGTCATTGACACCAGCTGCATCAGAATCACCGAATAGGAATTCGCTGCAAAATGTGCCAGCATTGAAGAATACATAGAGCCTGTAGCCTCTACAAGCAGTGCAAATATAATTCCCATTACCGCCGCATAACTTAACTGATTGATATTCAAATGCATCAGCCCAAAGACCAATCCGCTAAGCACCGCTGCCCCTAAAATTCCATTTTTTCTGTAAGAATGATAAATCAATCCACGGAAAACGAATTCTTCCACACACGCAGGCAGTACTGCAATAATCAGAAGCTGCAGCCAAAATGGATATGCAACCAGTTCCTGCACAGATCCCTGCACATAATTTGTTGAAAACAGTCCTGATACACTGTTGATAAATAGCATCAGCGGAATCAGCGTATAACCAATCAGCAGGCTTAACAGTCCGTCCGATATCCGCAGTTTCCGGTACGGCATACACGCAATAATATTAATCTTATGGACTGCTACGTAAACCAGTGCCGGAAGCAGTACAATTGCCTGACTGATAAGATAACTGCCCCAAAGCGGTATATTCACACCCGTTACCGCAATAACAGCTCCTGCAAGAATCGTCAGCACAATACTGCTTACAAAAAGTACCGGAATAAATCTGTTAATTCGTTTACACATAGATTACTTCCATGCAATCGCTTCAACTTCAAGTAAAACGTCCTTTGGCAGTCTTGCAACTTCTACACAGGAACGTGCCGGGAACGGTTCTTTGAAATATTTCTTATAAATTTCGTTGATTTTGCCAAAATCGTTCATTTCCTTGATAAATACGGTTGTCTTTACAATATTTTCTACCTTAGAGCCTGAATCTTCTACCAGATGGCAAAGATTTTCAAATGCCTGCTCTGCCTGTGCTTCCACACCCTCTGCAATTTCACCGGTTGCAGGATTTACAGGAATGACACCTGATGTAAATACCATATTATTAATTTCAATTGCCTGTGAGTAAGGTCCAATTGCCCCCGGCGCTCTCTTTGTACTGATAACTTTCTGCATAATAATCTCCTTTTCTGAGCGACTTGTCGCGAAGATGCGATGAGAAATTCGCGCAGGCGATTTCTCATCTGCAATCATGGCTATTTGTTT